>Ga0233414_10001151_pt1 | contig 10430 bp, 8 predicted proteins | sample Na_anoxic_10_MG_FD_189020 | JGI IMG/M metagenome (GOLD analysis project Ga0233414, IMG submission 189020) | Seawater microbial communities from Saanich Inlet, British Columbia, Canada - Na_anoxic_10_MG | ecosystem: Environmental > Aquatic > Marine > Inlet | place: Canada: British Columbia...
TTTTTCATGATGGCGAGAAATCCCCGGCCCTCAGGTCCCAGCAGGCTGGAGCAAGGTACGCGGCAGTCGTCGAAAAACAGTGAAGCCGTGTCGGAACACCACCAGCCCATTTTCCGCGTGATGGGCAGGCGGCTGAAGCCAGGGGCGCTGGACTCGACCAGGAACAATGAGATACCGGTCAGGCCTTCACCGCCGGTGCGGGCGGCAACCACGAGATAGTCGGACCGCATTCCGCCGGTGATAAAAGTTTTCGAGCCGTTGAGGATGTAATCATCACCCTGGCGAACCGCCGTGGTCTTCAGGTTTGCCACATCGGAGCCGCCAGAGGGCTCCGTGATGGCCAAACTGGAGCTCTTATTCCCGGAAAGCACCGGGGGCAGTACTCGTTGCTTGATCTCTTCCGAACCCAGGGTGTGAACGGGGCTCACTGAAATGGTACGAGCGCCCAGGTCTGACGGCACGCCGGTTGCGCCGCATTTCGAAATTTCCTCGGCATAGATGGCACGCATGAACGGGTCGTCAAATCCCAGGCCACCGTAGCGCTCCTCGATTCCGAAACCGAATACGCCCAGGTCACCCGCCTTGCGGTGTAACTCCCAGGGCGTTTCACCGGCTTCTTCCCATTCGTCGACAAATGGCCGAATTTCCCGTTCAACGAAATCGATCACGGTGTTTCGAAAGGCCTGTCTTTCTTCGGTTTCAAAAGGGCTTTTCATTGATTATTTTGCATGAACCGGGTAAAAAATGAACTTGACTCATTTATACTGATTTGTTTTCATATGTCAAGCTCGGAAGAACTCTCTCATGGAAAAGATGCGCAAAGATAAGGTCGTTCGTATTGGCGGAGCCTGTGGATTCTGGGGTGAATCGGCGGTCTCGACGCCGCAATTGCTGGCTGGCGGGAATCTCGATTACATCGTCTATGACTACCTGGCCGAAATCACCATGTCGATCATGGCGCGCGCCAGGGCGGCCAAACCCGAACTCGGCTATGCCACCGATTTCGTTTCGGCCGTGCTCAAGCCCAACCTGCCTGAGATTGCCCGGCAGGGTGTAAAGATCATTTCGAATGCGGGAGGCGTTAATCCGCGAGCCTGCGCGGCGGCGATACGGGTCTTGATCGATTCTGCAGGACTGGATCTGACCATTGCCGTGGTCACCGGTGATGACTTGATGTGCCGGGCGTCGGATCTGGCGGCAGCCGGTCCGGTTGAAATGTTCTCCGGGCAGTCCATACCACCGGTGGAATCCCTGGCCAGCATCAATGCCTATCTCGGTGCTTTTCCTATTGCAAGTGCCCTGGCAGAGGGTGCAGACATCGTGCTGACGGGCCGGGTGGTCGACAGCGCGGTCACCCTGGGCGCCTGCATTCATGAGTTCGGCTGGACGGAAAAAGATCTCGACAGGCTGGCCGGCGGCAGTCTGGCGGGTCATATCCTGGAGTGTGGTCCGCAGGCCACCGGAGGGAACTTCACGGACTGGGAACTGGTTTCAGACTCTTACGTCGATATTGGTTATCCCATCGCCGAAATCGCGCCAGACGGTTCTTTCGTCTGCACCAAGCCCGAAGGCAGCGGCGGCCTGGTGACGGTGCATACCGTGGGAGAGCAGATGCTTTACGAGATCGGTGATCCGCAGGCCTATGTGCTGCCCGACGTGGTGTGCGATTTCTCAGGTGTCAAACTGGACCAACAGGCCAGGGACCGCGTGCGGGTCAATGGCGCACGGGGGCGGCCGGCACCGGAAAACTACAAAGTCAGCGCGACCTTTGCCGACGGGTTCCGGGGCGGCCAGACCCTGATCTTTTACGGTTTCGAAGCGGATCGGAAAGCCCGGTGCTTTGCCCAAGCTGCCGTGCGGCGGGCCAGGGCGCAGCTGGAAAATAACCGCCTGGCCGACTTCAGCGAAGTGAGCGTGGAATTGATCGGGGACGAGAGCCACTACGGTCAACTGCGGACCGTTAGCGGTTCACGGGAAGTGGCCGTGAAAATCGCGGCCAGGCATATAGACAGCAAGGGCTTGATGATCCTGTTCCGGGAGATCATCGGCCTGGCACTGGGCGGACCGCCCGGTCTGACCGGTTTTGCCGGTGGCCGCCCGAAACCTTCCCCGATGATCCGTTTGTTTTCATTCACCCATCCAAAAGACGATGTAGAGATTGCTGTCGAAACAGACGACAGGCAATGGATGATGCCGGAGTCTCCGCACAACGAGGTCTTCGACCCCACCGTCATCGAACGACCACCGGCACCCGAGGCGCCCGGTCCCTGTGGCGATCTGGTGGAAGTACCCCTGATCCGCCTGGCTCTCGGGCGCAGCGGTGACAAGGGCGACAAGGCTAATATCGGTATCATTGCTCGCAGGCCTGATTACCTGCCCTGGATCTGGGCCGCATTGACAGCGCAGGTTGTGGAAGAAACCTTTGCACATTTCCTGAAAGGCAGGGTCGAGCGCTTTTATCTGCCCGGTTCACTCTCGATCAACTTCCTGCTGCACGAGGTGCTTGGTGGCGGCGGAATAGCCAGCCTGCGAAACGACCCGCAGGGCAAAGGTTATGCCCAGATACTCCTCGCTCACCCCATCCCGGTGCCGCAGGCGCTGGCGGAGGCACTTTAATGGCTGTTTTCCAATCGAAATTGAATCCGGAATCTGAATTGTTCCAGGCCAACCGCAAGGAAATGCTGGCGCTGGTCGATGACTTGCGGGAGATAGAATCACGGGCGACCTCTCTATCCGAGCGCCGCCGCCCACGCTTCGAACAACGCGGTCAGCTGACCCCGCGGGAACGGCTTGCGCGGCTGCTCGACCCGGGTATGCCGTTCCTGGAGCTTTACAACCTGGCCAATTTCCTGGTTGACGATCCCGACTTCAAGACCAGCATTCCGGGCGCAAGCACCCTCGTCGGTATCGGCTTCGTCAGCGGCGTACGCTGCATGGTGATGGTGGATGACAGCGGCATCAGCGCCGGGGCCATGAAGAAGAAGTCCCTGGATAAGGCCCTGGGCGCGCTGAAAATCGCCATGCATCAAAAACTGCCATTTATCCACCTGGTGGAGAGCGCCGGGGCCAACCTGATGGAGTACGAGGTAGAGCTTTGGGCCGCCGGCGGAGGCATGTTCTACAATCTGGCGCGCCTGAGCGCCGCCGGAATTCCGACCATCACGGTGCTGCATGGCCCATCGACGGCCGGAGGGGCCTATCAGCCGGGGATGAGTGACTACGTTATTGGTGTGAAGAAGAACGGCATGGCGGCCCTGGCCGGAGCCGCCCTGGTTTATGCGGCAACCGGTGAGAAGGCGGACGAGCAGGAACTGGGCGGCGCGCAGATGCACGCCAAGGTTTCCGGCCTGGTTGAATACCTGGCCGAAGACGATGCCGAAGGAATCCTGATGGCGCGTGACCTGGTGGAACGGCTGGATTGGAACCGACGCTGCAGCGGCCCTTCGGCCCCCGGTTTCGAAGAACCTGAGCTGAATCCTGAAGAAATCGCCGGTGCAGTGCCGGTCGAATACAAACAGCCGTACGACGTTCGTGAAGTGGCTGCCCGGATTGTCGACCGCTCGGACTTCGTGGACTTCAAACCAGCCTACGGCCCCGGCACGGTCTGTCTGCAGGCCCGCATTTTCGGACAGGCCTGTGGCATCATCGGCAACAACGGGCCTATCGATCCCTATGGTGCAACCAAGGCCGCGCAGTTTTTCCAGCTATGCGACCAGGCCGACCAGCCCATTATTTTCCTGAACAACACTACTGGTTACATGGTCGGCACGGAATACGAACAGGCCGGCATGATCAAGCACGGCTCGAAAATGATCCAGGCGGTCTCCAACGTGCGTGTGCCCAAGATTACCCTGTACATTGGCGCCAGTTTCGGGGCGGGTAACTACGGCATGGCGGGTTATGCCTACGAGCCTGATTTCCTGTTTTCCTGGCCCAATGCCGTCACCGGCGTCATGGGGGGTGAACAGGCGGCCGGAACCATGGACCTGGTCATGCGGATGTCGGCGAAGCGCAGGGGTAAGGAGGTCGATGAAGCGCGATTGGAAGCCCAGCGGCAGGCCATCGTGACGCATTTCGACAAACAGTCGAATGCCTTTTACACCTCAGGCCGCGTGCTGGACCAGGGTGTGATCGATCCACGGGATACCCGTCGAGTGCTGGGCTTCGCCCTCGAAACCATCCGGGAGGGCCGAAACCGGAGACTTCAACCCAACAGCTTCGGCGTGGCCAGAATGTAAGGCGATGAACATGACGGATTCTTCCGAAACCACACAGATTGAACTGGAACGGTCAGAAGGCTGGCTGACCATCTGGCTGAACCGGCCCGAGAGCCGTAATGCCCTGAGCGATGAGATGCTCGAGGAGCTGTTCACCGCCCTGATCGCGGTGCGTGGTGACCGGTCTGTGCGTGGTATCACTTTTCGCGGCAAAGGCAGTGTGTTTTGCGCCGGTGGCGATCTCAAGGGATTCAAGGCCATGTTCCAGGGAGATTCACAGGACCATAAAGAAGTGCTTGCGGCCAGTCGACGCGCCGGTGAACTGTTCGATTTGATCAATGGGATGCCCCAGGTGGTGGTCATGATGGTTCATGGAGCCGCTATTGCGGGCGGCCTGGGCATGCTGTGTGCCGGCGATGTCGTGGTGGTGACACGCGATGCGAGATTTGCACTGACAGAAACCATGCTGGGCATTCCCCCTGCCCAGATCGCACCTTTCGTTGTCAGGCGTATCGGACTGCCGGCCGCGCGGAGAATCATGCTGACCGCTGCGCGCTTTGACGGCAAGGCGGCGAAGAAACTGGGCCTGGCGGACGAGGTCGTGGAGAACGAGCAAGGTCTGGACGCGGCAGAGGCGCAAATCCGTAAGCAGGTGAGGCTCTGCGCACCCGGCGCCAACGCGGCGACCAAAGCGATTCTGTTGTCCGCAGACCGCCTGGACCCTGAAGCCATGAGAGGATTCGCCGCCGACACATTCGCTGAATGCATGTTGAGTGACGAGGGCCGTGAAGGCATTGCAGCTTTTATCGAGAAGCGAAAACCCGGCTGGTCGGAATGAGTGGGTCAAAACAGTGAGTGGTGCCTGATGAAGAAATTCGAAAGCATACTGGTCGCTAACCGGGGTGAGATTGCCTGCCGGGTGTTGCGCAGCGCAAGAGACCTGGGTTATCGCAGCATTGCCGTGTATTCCGAGGCGGACATCGACGCGCCGCACGTCGCCCTGGCGGATGAAGCAACTCTGATCGGTCCGGCGCCGGTAGGAAAATCCTACCTGGATATCGAGCGCATTCTCGGTGCCGCTGCCCGAACCGGTGCGCAGGCGATCCATCCTGGCTACGGCTTGCTTTCCGAGAACGCGAATTTTGCCCGTGCATGCGAGGGCGCCGGTTTGGTTTTTGTCGGCCCTACAGCCAGCGCCATCGAGTTGATGGGTAACAAGGCAGAGGCCAGACGCCGGATGATCGACGCCGGCGTGCCCTGCGTGCCGGGCTTTGAGGGCCGGGCGCAGGATGATGAAACCTTGGCCAGGGCCGCCGAAGAGATCGGTTTTCCTGTCATGGTCAAGGCGGCCATGGGTGGCGGCGGCCGTGGCATGCGCCTGGTCACGGAACCGGCGGGCCTGCCCGATGCCCTGCGCCAGGCGCGCTCGGAAGCGGAAAGCGCATTCGGCTCCGGCGAACTGATCCTGGAAAAGGCCATCGTCCGCCCCCGCCATGTCGAAATCCAGGTTTTTGCGGACGAACACGGCCAGGTGATCCACCTGGGAGAGCGCGATTGTTCCATCCAGAGACGCCACCAAAAGGTGGTAGAAGAGTCGCCCTGCCCGGTGATGACGGATGGGCTCCGGGCCAGAATGGGCGCCGCCGCCGTTGAAGCGGCCAGGAGTATTGGCTATGTGGGCGCCGGAACGGTTGAGTTCCTGCTGGACGAAAACGGGGAGTTCTACTTCCTGGAGATGAACACACGCCTGCAGGTGGAGCATCCGGTGACCGAAGCGGTCACCGGGCTCGACCTGGTGGCGCTGCAGATTTCGGTGGCGCAGTCTGAACGCCTTCCGCTCGGGCAGGAAGACCTTGTCCTTGACGGTCACGCGATCGAAGTGCGTCTGTATGCAGAAGACCCGGAGAAGGATTTCATGCCAGGCACGGGGCGTATTGCCTTGTGGCACCCTCCGCATGGCGAAGGAATCCGCGTAGACGACGGCATCGCAACGGGCCTGGAAATTTCACCGTACTACGATGCGATGGTGGCGAAAATCATCGCCTGGGGCGCCTCGCGTGAGTCCGCTCGTTTGCGTCTGCTTCGTGCACTGAACGAAACGGCGGTATTCGGGATCAGCACGAACCGGGATTTCCTGATCCGCGTTTTGCGGAACGAAACCTTTGTGGAAGGTGCAGCGACAACAGCCTTTATTGAAGAAAACAGCGTGGACCTGGCGGTGAGATCGTCCCTGACCCCTTTTCACCGCCAGGCGATTGCTGCGATAGTGGACTATCGGGCCGGGGCGAAGAGGTCAATGGAGGCGAGTGTCCAGGTTTCCCCCGTGCTGCTTGATTGGAGCAGCGCCGGCAGCCTGTTTTCCCACTGCCTGCTTTCATCTGGCGACAGCCGGCACAAACTGACCGTTGCTTCGGGCAGATCCGGCTACACGGTCAGCGATACCGGTTCCCGCTGCGTTATCGAGGTTCACAACGATGATGGCATTACTGCCGAGATATCGATCGATGGCGCCAGCCATCGCGTCATTTATTGCACACCCGCCCGCGGGGTGACCTGGATTGCGTTGGAAGGTCTGAGCGAGCGCCACGTCAATCAGGCCATGTTCACGGAGCACAGGGACGAAGCAGCCGGCGGCGCCCGCATTACCGCACCGATGCACGGCCAGTTGCTGGAAGTGAACGTTACAGTCGGAGACCGGGTGCAAAAAGGTCAGCGCGTGCTGGTCATGGAAGCCATGAAGATGCAGCATGAAATTCTGGCCGGAATCAACGGCATGGTCCTCGCCGTCAACGCCGGCGCCGGTGACCAGTTGGGCGCTGATGAGCTGATTATCGAGTTAAAGCCCGATGAAGACTGAGTACGGGCCGCGTAGAATGCATTCGATATTTTGGGATCAATACGGGGAACAGGACTGATGTTTCAGCAAGTGATCGATTTTCGCGATGAAAGCCGGGCTTTTTACGAGCTGATGAAACCATTGGCGGCGGAAGCGTACTCAACCCGGACACAATTCAAGCAATGGAATTTCAACGATATCCTTGGCCATCTCCATTTCTGGAACCGCGCTGCCGATCTGAGTCTCAATGACGAGGCCGCATTTCAGGCCATGATCGAAGAAGTGTTTCAGTATATCGCCAGCGGCAATCTGAGGGATTTCGAGAGCCATAGTTTGGGCGGTCTCAGCGGAACGAAATTACTGGAAACCTGGCATGCTTTTGTTTTGGAGATGTCCGACAGCTTTGGCGAAGCGGACCCGATTGCCCGGGTCAGGTGGGCCGGACCGGATATGAGCGTGCGATCCAGTATGACGGCACGCCTGATGGAGACCTGGGCGCATGGCCTGGCGATTTACGATGCCCTGGGCGTCGAGCGACAGGACGATGACCGCATCCGGAACATCGCCATTCTGGGCATCAATACCTTTGGCTGGGCTTTCAGGAACCGTAAGCTCGAAGTTCCCGCCCAGCCACCCTACGTACGGCTGACCGCACCGTCGGGGGCAGTCTGGGAATGGAACGATCTCTCCACTGCGAACCGCGTGACGGGCAGTGCGACCGGTTTTTGCCAGGTGCTCACCCAGACCCGAAACGTCGCCGATACCGACTTGCGGATGGAAGGCGATGTCGCGAAACAGTGGATGGCCATTGCCCAGTGCTTCGCCGGCCCTCCGGAACAGCCTCCGGCGCCGGGTACGCGGTTTTGCATGTGATCCAAACCACTCCTGAAGAGAGGCATAGAATGCGATTCACCGAAGAACACGAAGCCATCCGGAATACGACATCCCGGTTCATCGACCAGGAAATCAATCCTTTCGTTGATCAGTGGGAAAAAGACGGGATTTTTCCGGCGCATGAACTGTTTCGAAAAATGGGTGATCTCGGCCTGCTGGGAATCTCCAAACCTGTGGAATACGGCGGGCTGGGGCTGGACTACAGCTACCAGATCGTATTCACCGAAGAACTGGGTCGAATAGCTTGCGGCGGAGTAGCCATGGCCATCGGTGTCCAGAGCGATATGGCGACGCCGGCACTGGCCGTTCATGGCAGTGACGCCTTGCGAGAAAAATACCTGGCGCGCGCGATTTCCGGAGAGTGGGTATCTTCCATAGCGGTTAGTGAACCCGGAGCGGGGTCCGATGTGGCGTCGATCAAGACGACGGCCATCCGGGACGGGGACGATTACCTGATCAGCGGCACGAAAATGTGGATCACCAATGCCATCCAGGCAGATTTTCTGTGCCTTTTGGCAAATACCAGCGAGGGCGCCCCGCACAGGAACAAGTCGCTGATCATCGTTCCCACGGACCGGCCGGGTATTTCAATGTCCGAACCCCTGGACAAACTGGGCATGCGTTGTTCGGATACCGCACAAATATTCCTGGACAAAGTGAGGGTGCCACGCAGCAACCTGGTGGGGGCAGAAGGCATGGGTTTTGTGTATCAAATGCAGCAATTCCAGGAAGAACGCCTGCACGCCGCCGCTTCGATTTTGAAGGGCCTGGAATCATGTATCCGGGAAACCATTGACTACACCCGGACCCGCAAGGCGTTCCAGCGTCCCATCCTGGATAACCAGGTCGTTCATTTCCGGCTGGCCGAATTGCAGACCGAGATAGAAAGCCTGAGGGCCCTGGTGTACCAGGCAGTCGAAGAATATGTAAGCGGGCAGGACGTCACCATGAAAGCCTCCATGGCAAAACTGAAAGCCGGTAGGCTGGGCCGTGAAGTCACCGATGCCTGTCTGCAGTACTGGGGCGGTATGGGTTACATGTGGGACAACAGGGTTTCCCGGGCGTTCAGGGACACCCGGCTGGCTTCCATCGGCGGCGGCGCGGATGAAATCATGCTGGGCATAATCTGCAAGTACATGGGAACCTTGCCAGCCTGCGCCTAGCCGCGGAGTATTTCAAAGGAGACTGCAGATGGCAAGCGCGGACCTTACCGTCAACGGCCCATCGCACGCCTAACCCTGAATAATCCAGACAGGCACAATTCGCGGTTGGCTGGGTATGCTGACGGGAATCATCTGGATTCTTGCGATGATCTGGGCGTATTTGAAGCCGCCTGCCTCAGATGCACAAAAGGTCGTTGAGCAGATTGAGGCTCCTGAGTAGTACACGAAGTATCTAAGGGGGACCAGACCAATGCAACGCTGACCAACATCGAGGGTTACCAGGCTGATGATGCAGACCTGTCCATTACGATTAATCGCTCCGACCTGGAACAGGTCATGATGGGTACGAAAGTCTTTTGTGGCCCAGATCGAGGACGGTACAGCCCAGACTGAGGGAAATCTCGGAGTATTGGAACAGCTTACATCCACGATGGTCGATTTCGAGGGGACAATCGGCTCAGTGAAAAGCCCCGGCATCCCTTACAATTCCGCTGTCGTGGCCAGCAATTCAAGCGCTGCGACGGTGCCAACTTTGGTGCCGACCGGGATCGCGTCCAGCTCGACCTTGTACTCACTGCTGTGGTTGTAATATGGCGGCCGTGTACGCAGCTTTATCGATGTGGAAGAGGCGCGTGCAGAGCAACAGATGGCCCGCTACGAACTCTCCGTACTCGTGGCCTACGAAGAAGTGGAAAATGCATTGATTGCATACGCACTCGAGCAATACAGTGCACGAAGCCTCTGGCAGGCAGCGGAAGCGTCCCGGACCGCAGTTAATCTTGTCGAATTACAGTACAAATCGGGGTTGACCAATTTCCAGAACCTGCTGGACATGCAACGATTCCTGTTCCGCCAGGAGGACGAGCTCGCCGTGAGCGAAGGGCAGGTGATTCAAAACCTGATATCACTGTATTCGGCTTTCGGTGGCGGTTGGGATGTTGATGTTAGTCCGTGAAAGGCTCTGACCTCGTACTGTTCCTGCCTTCATTCGTCGGCGCCACGATGATCGCCCTGGTTCATCTTCTGCTACCCCGGTTCGGCTTCATCCATAAGCCGGGGAACGCCTGGGTGCCAGCGTCGGCCGGGGTGGCCATGTCTTATGTCTTCATGGACATTTTTCCGCACCTTGCCAAGTCGCATGCCAAGCTGTTGAATACGGCCGGTTCGGATTTGTATTCGTTTCTTACCCACCACGTATACCTGATGGCGCTGGTCGGTTTCGCCGTGTACCTGGGTGTCGTTTTGCTGGCGAAGAATATTCGGAAATCTAGGACGGGCAGCGAGATCAAGGTCACTTCGGCACCGCTGATTTTGCACATA
>Ga0233414_10001152_pt1 | contig 10428 bp, 9 predicted proteins | sample Na_anoxic_10_MG_FD_189020 | JGI IMG/M metagenome (GOLD analysis project Ga0233414, IMG submission 189020) | Seawater microbial communities from Saanich Inlet, British Columbia, Canada - Na_anoxic_10_MG | ecosystem: Environmental > Aquatic > Marine > Inlet | place: Canada: British Columbia...
ATCCAAACATAACCATCAGCTTTTAGTGCTTTTAGTATTTGTGGGGCATATTGATATTTAAACTTTGTGTCCCAAGATTTACCTCTAAAACCACTCCAATATTCTTGATCACCGTATTTCATATAAAATGCGTCTGGTACTACCAATGGATCCAATGTTACAGTTAATTTATTACCCGCACCACTTGGAAATCTATCTTTTAAGATATATGAAACAAAATTATTAGTGGCACTACCTTGTTTACCAGAAATTTTTTCATTCATATTACATTTAATAACCGATTCAGTGTATTTACAAGAACCATCATCAACATTAGCCTTTTCATTATAATTTGAAGCTTTCTTATCAGTACATCCTTTTATTTTTTCTTTTTCAAACTTACAAGAACCGTCATCTTCTGTAGCTTTATCATTATAGTTTGAAGCCTTTTTATCTGTACATCCCTTAACAACCTCACCTTTTTCATATTCACAAGAACCGTCATCCTCTGTTGCTTTGTCATTATAATTTTTAGCTTTCTTATCAGTACAACCTTTTACCAACTCTTCTTTTGACCCACCACCTTCAGTACCTGAGTCGTAACAAACAACTGCTTCTAATCTTACTATTTGTCCAGGTTTTAACCCACTATTAGATTTGTCGACATTATTATTTGTGAAAATAGTACCAGAAGTAAAATCTGGTTCTTTTGTAGGGTCATAAACTATACCATATTTATTAGTTTCTTCACCCAAACTCTTTAATAAAGCGTCATGTACACCCTTTGCTCTTTTTAATGCTAAGGCGTTATTTTTGTCTTTACTACCACTATAACTTTTTCCTTCAACATATCCTTTAGAGGATGGTGACCATTTATTATATTCATTATCAAAATCTGGTTCAACAGGTGCTTTAAAGTAATTACTAGCACCACCAAACATTGAAACTTTTTTAACATATAACTTACTACCTTCATTTTTTTCTTTAAATTTAGGATGGGATTCCATATTTTCCCTTAATTTTTTTATAAAATTTTCTACAGCTTTAGAACCTGAAGTGACATTAACGGAAAAACTACCTATTTCTACAATTTCAAAACACTCTTCGACAGTTTTCTTTTCTTCCTTTTCTTCCTGTTCAGTTAAAGATTTACCTTTATCAAACACTATTAAACCTTTAATTCTTTGTATCTCCTCTAATAAATTTTTCATAATATTATATAAATATGTTTGGATATTAAAAAAATTGTTGTATATTAGTATTATGAAACAAATAACTATGAATAATTTAATCACAATCTTACTTATCTTACTAAGTACACCTTTAGTTTCTCAGACAAACAGTGTTATAGATTACTACAATGAGATAACAACAAAAAACGAAAAAGGGGATGTTATCAATAATAAAAAATATAATAAAGACATTTATATTTATGTTGATGGTGAAAAAAATGACACCCTTTTATTGGAACTTAATAAAATTGTTGATGAATTAAATGTCCTTATAAGTCCAATAACAATTTACATAAGTGACGATCCAAACTATAAAAACATTTTATTATATTTTGGTAGTATGGAAGGGTTAATGGAATATACAGGTGACTATCATAGAAAAGAGATGTTAGAAAATAATTGGGGGATATTTTGGTACCTATCTACAAATGAAAATGAGATATACCATTCTTGGGTTTTTGTGGATACCCAAAGAACTTCTACTATGAAACAAAGAAAACATCTTTTAAGGGAAGAATTAACACAAAGTTTAGGGATGCCTAATGATAGTTACAAATACCCTAATAGTATTTTTTATGGTAATTGGACTGAAACTACTGAGTACTCTTCTTTAGATAAAGAAATAATTAAATTACATTATAATAATTAACTACTTAATTTCTGTACTACCAAATTGGTGTTTTGGTGTGTAGGGACAATGTAAACAACCATTACCACAACAACTACCTCTTCTGTGGTGATAAGATTCTGTCATAACCATATTACCATCATCACCATAGTAAAAATCTGTAGGAAGGAGTTTAGGTTTAATAAACTCCTTCACATACAAATCAAATATCCAATCTTTTGACGTGTTATTCATTTTAGTTAATTTCACAAGCTCCACCTGCACAAGCTAACTCACCACTTAAATCAGTTTCGTCAGTTTCTTCTACAATTAGAGACAAATCAATGTTATTTAAATGTTTTAACATTTCATTATAGGTATCTTCAGTGATGTCCTCAAAAGGGGCTTGTGTATATGTACCACCATTATAAGGTAATACAGACAAACCATTATAATGTTCTTTGTTTGTCCACATCCATTCACCAGCTAACCCCCAATCTTCTTCTTTAAGTGATATAGTAGCAGAAACATTGTGAGTGTTAGAACCATTTCTGTGTCCACTTTTTACCCATTCTGTTGCCACTTTCTTAACCCTTTCTAAAAGGTCGAAAGGTGATTCAGTTCTTAATATAGAACCCTTTGGTGCTTTTTGTGGTATGGTAATAATTGCAGTATCATGTGATCGGAAGAAATCATCTTCTAACAATTCTGGATGATTAACAATTAAATATTTATATATTGATTCGTTTTTACCTACTCTAATTCTTCTAATATAATAATCATTGTGCCAAGCATGTATTCCTGATGATGTACCTAAAGTTAGAGATGTTGTCCCAGCAGGTTTCACTGTAGTACACCTAGCAGATTTATTAATACCAATAAGTTTAGCAACTTTACTATTTTCTCTTTTTACAATATCTGCAGATTTTTCTAAGTCATAACCTAACACAACTCCACTACCTATTCCTGTCATAGAAACACCTATTAGAGCGTCTTTCTCTGTGGTTTCTTGCCATATCTCCCTAAGATAATGAAAGTCCGTATAACCCGCTTGTAACGTTCCTATGAATGCTGCAGCTTTAACTCTTTCGTTTAGGTCTTCTTGTGATTCTATATTTGAAACGTTAACTTCACATAGATTACAGAATTGGAATGGTCTTAAGGCAATCTCACAACAAGGATTAGTTCCCCATTCTTTATCATTAGATAAATAAATTCCTGGTTCACCAGCACCAGACAATTCAATTCTTTTCCACAACTCCATAAAAAATTGTTTAGTAATTTTATGTCTAATGAGAACTGCTGAATTATTTGATCTACCTCTTTGTGGATTAGTTTCCCACCAGTTACCTGATTTACAAGAAATCATTTCATCATCATCTGCACTAAATAATGAAATTAAAGCTGCCCTACGAATACCACCAGCTAACACTGCATCTGCAATATGACACACAATGTCATGTGTTTCAAGTGTAGTTAATTTTTCACCATCAGATTTATTTTCTAAAATACCTGTTATCTTAACAATACATTCTTTTAGTGGTTGAGGTCCTGGTGCTTTACCACCAGAAGTGACTAATCTAGCACCCTTTGCTCTAATATCGGAAAAATCAAATTCTATAGTAGAACTTCTTTTATCACCAATATATGACTTCATTAATACTTTAATAGAATCTGCCCAACCTTCGATAGAGTCTCCAATTAAGAATCTTCTTTTTCTTTTAGTATATGGTTTATTAATTGGTTGTAATTTTTCCACATGATGTTTTTGGACTGAGTACCCCACACCTGTACCACCTAAAAGTAAAAACATTGTTTCACTAAAGGATTCAACTGCGTCAATAGGTAAAAACGCACAATTATAAACTCTGTTTGGTGATATCTCAATAGACTTACCAGCAAATTGCATCGACCTCATCGATGGTAAAACTTTTTTATCGTGTACTAATTTATACTTCTCTTCTATTTCCCCTTTTAATTCTGGATACTTTTTAATATGCATATTTTTATTTCTTGTAACTAATTCATCCCAAGTTTCTCTTCTATTTAATTCTGGAACATACTTAGCATATTTCATATACACTGTAATTTCTGATAGTATTTTATTTGATATATTCATCTTCTTATTCTTATTATTTAATTTTAATTATTTTAAATTTAAGGGTTAGCATTCCCTTAACAATATAGTCACACATTGTTTAAATTAGATAACTTTATTAGTTACCCCCCTAAACTTTCTCTTTTTTTATTTATAACGTCCGTTATAAAGTTTGCATCTTTTTTCTTACTACCTTTTTCAAAGTCTAAGAAAGATACGTCACTAGAATCATTGGTGTCAATTACAAGTGTTCCATTATCAAATAAAATATCTTCAAATATAACCCCATCTTTACCGAATCTAGATTTAAGAATCGCCATAGTTGCTCTACCTTCTTCTTTTTGTTCTAAAGTTTTGGCTATTGAAACAATAAAATGTCCGATTTGTCCCTTTTTAATTGACCCACCAATCATATCCGCTTGTACTACATTAGCACCAATAGAACTTCTATTCCCCTGTATCGCAGTCCAACCAACAATATCCAATTCAGATATCATAGTTTCGAATTGTCTCATAACATTACCTTCACCTGTCCACTCATCTTTAAATTGTTTGGTAGGGGCGATACAATCAATATAATCCACAAATACGACATCTGGTTTCATACCATTAGATGTTAATTTCCTTAGATATTGTTTAATCTGAGGTATTGTGGTACCATCACTAGCCATTTTCTTTAGAATAAGATTACCATTTTTACTCTTAAGAGTCGGTAATATCTTTTTAACTTCTTCTTTGTTTTCTGTTAAATTACTTAAAGGTATTTCAGTCCAACATGTTAAATGTTTTCTCTGTATAACTTTTGGGTTATCTTCAAAGAATATTTGAACTACGTTGTATCCTAAATTATAAGCAGTATTAGCCATTCTAGTGACTAATGTTGTTTTACCCACACCAAAGGGTGCTAATATAACACCTAACTCACCTTTAGCTAACCCACCATCCATAAGGTTGTCTAATCCTACTATACCAGTTTGAATTGGGGATCTGAAATCATCACTTAACACATCTTCTATAGCATGAAACACATCTATACCATTGTCAGTGACATCACCAATAGTTAAAGCTTGTTTTAATATTTCCTCACACTCTTCATATCTATCAAAATCTCCAGTATCTAATATCTTTTGAATCTTTTGATTAGCCTTCTTAAGTTCTTGTTGTTTGCAGAACTTAATGGCAACTTCTTGTGTATGTAAACAATCTTTACTATCAGAATTTTGAATTTCTTTAACCATTTCTAAAGCTGACTCTCTAGCAATATCTCTTCGAACTTCAGCCTTAATAATTTGATTTATGGTATCGTATGTAGGGATAGTTTCATAATTATCCTTATAATCTTTAACACTAGCAATAATTAATCTTATATACTCGTTGTCAAAATAATTAGGGGAAACTAAATCTATTATACTCTCTGAAAACTTAGTGTCCTCAACCATTTGTTTAACTAACTTAGTCTGAAAACTATACCCTAAATAACCTAAATTCTTAACTTCTTTTTTATCCATAACTCTTTTTAGTTTACTTCTTAATAAATATACGGTCTAACTTATAATTCCCATATTCTTTTGTATAATTTTTCTGATTCAACCCCTGTTGAACTTGATCAATGATTTTAGGAAGAATTTTTCTTATGTCCACATCGTATCTTACTTGTGGTGGATAGTCATTACCAGTAAAAATCTTTTCTACTACAATTTTTTTATTATGTAAAATCTGAAAAGTGAAAAAATCTTCTTCTTCGTAAATGTCTTTTACCTCAACATCAGTAGACACATTCTCCTCAGCAGTACTGTAAAAATATGGGTTATAATATTTGTACATATAATCATATGTTTTATTTTTAAAATGTAACTTAAGGATATCAACACAATCATCTACTAATTCTTTCAACTCTATTGAATTAAAGGAGTCTTTATTAAAATTGTATATAGGGAAATTCCTACCTACAATTGGGTTTCCGTTTATTAGGAATAAAAATTCATACGGAAATGTTTTATACACTTTTTTCATCTTTCTCTGTTTTTGTTTTTAAATAATAATTTTTTTCTTTTTTAATAATTCTTAGGAATGGTTGTAAAAAGTTTATATACCCATCTCTCCCTCCTGGTAACGCCATCATCACACCATCTTCTATCATCATATTGATTACATTCTTAGTCTCTCTATCTTCTGGATCAATAGTAGTTCCAAATAAGTAATCTAACTCTCCTTTTGAAGACTCTGTTAACAATGGTTTTTTAAGATTGATTATCTTTTCATTAATGTCATAAATATCTTTACCTTGTACACCAACGGTAACTTTATTTATTATATTATCCAATGTCTTCAATCTATTTTTTCTTTCTGTTTGTATTGTTTCAATTTTACTAATTATATTCTCCAATGTCAAAGTTTTTTCAACTATTTCAGGAAAATACTTTTTCAATGTCTTTTCACTTACACCTTGTATCCCCTTTATATTATCACTAACATCTCCAGAAATCATTTTAATTAGTTTAAGGTTTGTTGGGTGATGATTAAAATGTCTTAAGTAATTGTCTTTCGTAACAATAGTTCTTAGGTTTATAACGTACACACCTACTCTATCATCTATTAATTGACACAAGTCCCTATCATTAGATATAATAACAACTTTTTCATCTTCTTTTAGTTTGGTTACGTAATAAGCTATTGAATCGTCAGCTTCAACTATTTCATCTTTATATTGTCTGATGAATAATTCTTCACAGTAAGACATTACCCTTTCTTTTTGAATATATAAGTCAGGATCAGAGGGAGGTGTTTCATTATAAAAATCTTTATCCCTGTTAGACTTATATTCGTTGTATATGTCATACCTTAGTCTTCCACTAAATCTACCATCCCAGAAGACATATACCCTATCAAACCTATACTCTTTAATTACTTTTCTTAACATAGTAAGGAATTGAAAAATACCACCTATATGGGTATCTTTATAATAAAGATCTTTAGCCCCAAAATAAGCGGTTTTTAACAATGAATCCCCATCAACTAATAAAGTGTGTGTGTAGGTTTTTTTTCTATTTGGTACTTTCAACTGACATCTGATATAGGGTTAAACAATCAATCATCAGAATAATCTACTGGAGCCTCAATATATTCACTATCAGCTACAATTTCAAAATCTAATACATCATCTCCTACATTTTCGAATATCTCAGACCAATAAGCCTTTTGACTGTCTTTGTAATTGTCAATGTATTTTTTATCATCTTCAATAAAACCATGTGTAGTAGCCAATATTTTACAATCAGCGTACCCTAACCCGTTCATATGGTTTTTATGGATACCTACTTTAGTTCTAATAGCAAAATTAACTTTTCTACCTTTATTGGTAGCAGATAATTTAGATATTCCAGCACTTTTCTGATTACCAAATAAGAACACTAACGCACAAGATAAGTATATTGATTGTCCACCTTTTGGTTGTATCCTTGGTTGTCCAAATGGATTATCTGGTAAATCTACCCAAGGTTGGTTTACGAAAATCATCGTATTAGTATATGGGGATGATTCTTTTCTTGAGGATGTAATTCTTTGAGCCATACCCATTCCCCATTTTTCTGAAATAGTTCGAGCAGTATGTTGATTACCACCTTTTCCATCAAAACTCATTTTACAAGGTATAGTACCTATAGAGTCCCAACAAAATAATATATCGTGAGGTAACTCTCCGTTCTTTTGTCCATCTAAAACTTCCGTTACATATTCAAAAGCTTGTTCAATGTAGTCAAACCCTAACTTATATAATAGAAATCCATCCCAATAACCAGTGACTTCACCAGTTGTTTCATCTATTTCCTCAACGTATTCAGTTTTTAACCCCATTTGTTTGGCGTGTTCAAAACTAAATTTTTGTTCAGTGATAATGAATATAGGTAAAATACCCTTTTTCTGAGCATCTACCGCAGCTTGTATAAGTGCGGTAGTTTTCCCAGTGTCTGAATGACCTAACATCATATTGATTTGACCCATAGCGGGTCCAGGTATACCTGTAGCCTTCTGAAATGCTTCCCCTAAATCAAAGTACTTTTGTTCTTTGTACCTCTCAGCGGAGGAAAACTTTTTTCTTATAGAAGAAAAATCAGAAGTTTTCTTTTTTAAAGGTGTCTTAGCCATATATTTAATATATTAAAATGGTAGTTCTTCATCATCAGAATCATTAGAAGTTAAATCTGTAACTAATACATCTTCTTTTCCAGAATTTTCTGAGGTGTTTGACATAAATGAAATCTCTTTTTCTAATGAAGCGGATTCAGCCTCTTCTTTGTCTTCTTCAGCAACATAAATCTTTTGTTCCGAATCCCAAATAGGTGTTTTATTCGTAGCAATGATTTCTAGATACTCAATTGACTTTTTAGCGTAAACATCTTTATATGTTTCATCATTACCCATCCAATCATTAGCCTTTTCAGTTTCACTAGTTAAGATTGTAACGTCATCACACATAATCGAATTAACAACAGAATGATTTTTATCGTTTCTTCCAGCAACAATTACGATATCTCTACCTTCTCTTGGATCTGTTATATCACCTTTTAATTTAAAAAGTGGTATCAATTTATCCATCACACCATCACCAGTCCACTTATGTTTAAATCTCCAAAACTTAACACCATCATCTTCTTTGTCTCTATCAATACCTTTTACAACATACCATTTACGTGGATTTAATCCTTTAGCCAATTCTTTAGCTTTTTCTGAACCATCTTCCAGTAGTGCACTTCTAGCTTCACATAGTGGACAATGTTCACCATCATTAAGTTTAGGACAATAAGTTTTAGGGTATGTACCGTTTAACTCTTTTTCGTGGAAATATGCTTCTGTAAATGGTGATTCCTCACCTTTTCCAGGTAATATCCTAAAAGTTTTATTTTCGGATTTTACACCTTTCTGTAATTTTTCTGTAAAGTACTTTTTAAGTCTATCTTCTGAAGAAATTTTGGTTTTTGTTTTACTCTCACTATTTTTTTCATATTGTGAAAGAATTGCGTCTAATTTTTTACTCATTTTTAAAATTTTTAAATGTTTATTAGACAATAATACTAACAAAACATTAAAAAGTCAATGGGTATAACAATATATATTTGACGTTTTTTATTTAAGATTTTCTATCTATTCCACTTTCACTTGATTTAGTGTTAGTATTGTATAAAGTACGAAATACATTTTTAGTCGGTGGTGGGGTTGGTTTACCAGTAACTTTGGTTTTTACTGATTTTTTTAATTTATTTTTTAATGTATCTTTTTCCGACTTTGATGGATTATGGGGTGTAGTTTTTGAAATATCTTCGATTTCTTCTTTATTTATAGTGATTTTAACTTCATTTAAATATTCTTCAATTCTTTTTTTAATGTTAAACCATCCTGAAGATAATACCATTTTAGGTAATTTAACATCACTACCTATTTTACTTAATGCTTGATTAACACCATTAATCATTTTATCAATAGTTTTGTTTTTATATTGTATCTTATTCTTATATAACCTTAGATACCCAACTCCGACATTCTCCCAAGATGTTTCAGTATCCTCAATACTTTTTATTGTAAAGTCTAAATGATAATTGTTTTCGTCTTCGGAAACATTATACCCCATATTAGAATTAGTATTTACTCTTATATTTTGGAAAATATTCCAAGGGGATTTAACATATACAGAAGCATATATTTCTATATTAGCTTTAACATCATTAGTATCTAAATTTAAAATTGTTAAATTATTTAAATTAACTTTGAAGGTGGAATTTAAAAACCCTAAATTACATGGGTTTTTATCTAAAGTTGCCCAACCACAAAGTGGGCAATCATCACATTTATGGATTCCAACAGGAGTGGAGAATGATTTATCATATAAATTTTCACTACCATTTAATTCGTTTTTATTGTTATAATTTCCGGGTAACTTTTGGTTTATTAATTTTACTATTATGTCGTTAAAAATTTTATCGTTAACATATTCCTTAAAAATTTCTTCATTTTCAATAAAAAATGAAGAACCCTTTTGTTTAATACTTATTGCGGTAGATACTGCAATATTCATTAAATCACCCCACCCACTTTTAACTCCAGGACTTGGCACCCCTTCCATTGTTTTATTAAATTCAACTAAAATTTTTCTTAAATCTTCAACTGACCTTATATTACTATTAGTACCCATCAAAAATTTACCTACTGCCTTTGCAGTTTCATTTCCAGGTATACCATCAACATTTGACTCACCTTTAGTATTTTTTTCAGGTAAAATACCAACAGATATTAAAAATTTTTGGATCGATTGTACGTTTGGTTGAATCGGATCAGTAACACCTTCTTTTGATTCTAAAAGTATAATTTTTTTAAGTTGTTTTTCAGTGATTATAATTTTTTTCATAATTCACCTTCTTCGTCTTTTGGGTTGAATGATGATCTGATTTCTTTTTGATCAAAATTATCAACATCACTTTGTGTTAAAGTATATTCAGTTTCTTCTTCTGTAGCGTCATAAC
>Ga0233414_10001153_pt1 | contig 10423 bp, 6 predicted proteins | sample Na_anoxic_10_MG_FD_189020 | JGI IMG/M metagenome (GOLD analysis project Ga0233414, IMG submission 189020) | Seawater microbial communities from Saanich Inlet, British Columbia, Canada - Na_anoxic_10_MG | ecosystem: Environmental > Aquatic > Marine > Inlet | place: Canada: British Columbia...
GCTGAGCACGGCGCTGAGAACGTATATGATTTCAGCCTGGGAAACCCGAATCTGGAGCCCCCTGAAAAATTCCGGGCGGCACTCAAGGATGCCGCAGCGTCGTCGGGTCCTGGGGTTCATGCTTATATGCCCAATACCGGATATCCGCATGTTCGCAAGTCTGTGGCTGATTATCTTTGCGACGAACAGGAGGTGCAGGTTACCGAAAATGAGGTGATCATGACCTGCGGAGCATCCGGAGCTTTGAACGTTATCCTGAAAACAATCCTCGATCCCGGTGATGAGGTGATCACTCCGGCTCCTTTTTTCGTTGAATACAGATATTATGTGGACAACCATGGCGGAACCCTTAAAACCGTACCGACAAAACCGGATTTTAATCTGGACATTGACGCCGTTTCCGCTGCGATAACTCAAAAGACCCGGGCCGTTCTAATCAATTCCCCGAACAATCCTACCGGTCAGGTATATTCAAAACAGAGTCTTAATGAACTCGGAACACGCCTAACTGAAAAGGGAAAAGAACTGAACCGGACCATATACCTTATAGCGGATGAACCCTATCGCAAGATTGTTTATGACGGACAAAAAGTCCCAAGCATTTTTCAAACTTACACTGAGAGTATCATTGCTACGTCATATTCAAAGGATATTTCCATTCCCGGTGAACGTATCGGTTATTTGGCGGTTAACCCCGAAGCTTCTTATAAAAAAGAGCTTATTGGCGGCATGGCACTGGCCAACAGGATCTTAGGGTTTGTCAATGCTCCGGCTCTGATGCAGCGGGTTGTGGCATCAGTTCAGGGGGTGAGCGTGGATATTTCAGCGTATGCCCGGAAAAGAGAGCTGCTGTGTAAGGGTCTGGCGGATTCTGGCTACGATTTCTTCACACCGGCAGGCGCGTTTTATCTTTTCCCCGGAACGCCGATTCCTGATGATGTAAAATTCGTACAGGCGCTTCAGGAGGAATTGATCCTTGCTGTCCCGGGCAGCGGTTTTGGCGGACCGGGTCATTTCAGAATCGCATTCTGCGTGGCCGACGAAACCATAATAAATGCCATGCCCGGATTTAAACGGGTTATGGAAAAATTTAGATAGATCGAAAGGAGGTTATTATGAAAATATTAAAAATAGACCATCTCGGAATAGCCGTAAACAGTATCGAGGACGGTAAAAATTTTTGGACAGATGCGCTCGGGCTTGAATTTGAAGGCTCCGAAACAGTTGAAGAGCAAAAAGTTACAACCGCCTTTTTCCCGGTGGGAGAAAGTGAAGTGGAGCTTCTTGAATCCACTTCACCGGACGGACCTATAGCTAAATTCCTGGAAAAGAAAGGCCAGGGGATTCATCACGTTGCGTTTCGAGTGGAGAATGTTGAAGCAGCCCTGGCAGAGTTAAAGGAAAAAGGAATAAGGCTGATTGACGAAAAACCCAGAAAAGGTGCCGGCGGTGCTAAAATTGCTTTTTTGCATCCCAAAGCCACTAACGGCATTTTAGTTGAACTTTGTGAAAGATAATATAACGATCCAAAGGAGGACGCCATGTCTAAAAATCCTGATGTACAAGAATGGACAGAGCTTGCCACCAAACAACTGAGAGGAAGACCGCTTGAGTCTCTTAACTGGGAGACGGATGAAGGCATATTGGTAAAACCGCTGTACACCGCAGAGGACCTTGAGGGGATGGAGCATGTGAACACCCTGCCTGGTTTTGCGCCCTATGTTCGGGGCCCCATGGCCACCATGTATGCCGGAAGGCCCTGGACCGTTCGCCAGTATGCCGGTTTTGCCACAGCCAAGGAGTCGAATGAATTTTACAGGAAAAACGTTGCTGCCGGTCAGACCGGACTTTCGGTGGCGTTTGACCTTGCAACCCACAGGGGGTATGACTCGGATCACCCCAGGGTGGTGGGCGATATCGGCAAGGCAGGTGTTGCCATCGATTCTGTTGAGGATATAAAAATCCTGTTCGATCAGATCCCCTTGGACAAGATGACGGTTTCCATGACTATGAACGGAGCGGTTCTGCCGATTATGGCCGGCTACATCGTGGCGGCCGAAGAACAGAACGTCAAGCATGAGCAACTGGGAGGCACTATTCAGAACGATATTTTAAAAGAATATCTGACCAGAAACACGTACATCTATCCTCCGGAGCCCTCCATGAGGATCGTATCCGATATCATCGGATTCTGTTCCCAAAATATGCCTAAATATAATACCGTCAGTATCAGTGGGTATCATATGATGGAAGCAGGCGCCAACTCTGTTCTGCAAACCGCATTTACACTTGCAGACGGGCTGGAGTATGTCAAGGCCGCCCTGGCAGCCGGACTGGATATCGACAAGTTTGCGCCGCGTCTGTCGTTTTTCTTCGGGGTCGGGATGAACTTTTTCATGGAAATCGCCATGTTAAGAGCCGCCCGTTTTCTGTGGCATGAAATCATCAGCCGGTTCAACCCTAAAAATCCAAAATCTACTATGTTACGGACCCATGTTCAGACATCGGGCTGGAGCCTGACCGAGCAGGACCCGTATAACAACATAATTCGAACAACCCTTGAGTGTCTGGCTGCAGCCCTGGGCGGAACTCAGTCTTTGCATACCAACTCTTTTGATGAGGCGGTAAGTCTTCCCACCGCTCTTTCCTCCCGGATTGCCAGAAACACTCAAATTATTGTCCAGGAAGAATCCCAGATTTGCCATGTGGTCGATCCTTTGGGAGGATCTTACTATGTTGAGGCGCTGACCAGCGGTATCATCAATGAGGCCAGAAAGATCATGGATGAGGTTGAGAAACTCGGCGGAATGGCCAAAGCCATTGAAACCGGAATGCCTAAGATGCGGATCGAAGAATCAGCAGCCAGGAAACAGGCCCGAATCGATCAGGGCAAAGATGTGATTGTGGGCGTAAACAAGTACCAGATAGAAGAGGAACCCTTAGAGGGCCTTCTTGAAGTTTCAGAAGCTATTCGTAATGAGCAGATCGCGAGATTAAAAGAGATCAAAGCAAAACGGGACAATGATGAAGTCCGGAGGACTCTGGAAGCCATAACCAACGCTGCCGAATCCGGTGGAAACCTGCTGGAGGCCTGTCTTCCGGCAGTGCGGGCACGGGCGACAGTTGGAGAAATATCAGACGCCATGGAAAAGGTTTTCAACCGTTATGTGGCCACGACCCAGTGTATATCCGGAGCATATGCTGAAGAGTATGCCGACAGCGAAATATTTGTGGCCGTTCGCAAAAGAACCGATGAATTCCAGGAAAAGCACGGGCGAAGACCGCGAATACTGGTGACAAAAATGGGCCAGGACGGTCATGACCGAGGGATTAAGGTGATCGCAACTGCTTTTGCAGACCTCGGGTTTGACGTGGATATCGGTCCCATGTTCCAGACACCTGAAGAAGCTGCCCAGATGGCTTTGGAGAACGATGTACATGTTGTGGGGGTATCGAGTCTGGCGGCCGGGCATAAGACCCTGATTCCGCAACTTATTGAAGCTCTTAAAGAAAAAGGCGGCCAGGATATCAATGTTGTTGTGGGAGGCGTCATTCCGCCGGCGGATTACGATTTTCTGTATCAGGCCGGAGCCAAGGGCGTGTTCGGTCCCGGAACCGTGGTTACCGATTCCGCAAACAAAGTGCTGAACACATTGGAAGCCTAAGTATGTTTGTGGCAAAACACTTCCTTTTCGCCACCAAGGCACGAAGATGAATTTAAATAAAATTGTTTTCCTTTGTGTCTTTGTGCCTTAGTGGCAATTTTTTCCGGCTTGTCCGGGTTGAGGTTTAATCAAAAAAATGAAATATATCGCACCATCAATACTGTCGGCTGATTTCTCAAAACTGGGAGATGAAATAAAATCGGTTGAAGAGGCCGGAGCAGACTGGATTCATGTAGATGTTATGGACGGCCATTTTGTGCCAAATATCACCATAGGCCCTTTGGTGGTTGAGGCCGCCAGGCGTGTGACATCACTTCCTATTGATGTCCACCTGATGATTGAAAATCCGGACCGCTACATTAAAGATTTTGCAAAAGCGGGAGCCGATCTTATTTCCGTTCAGGTAGAAGCCTGCGTTCACTTGAACAGGACGATCCAGATGATAAAGGAGTCCGGTTTGCGTGCCGGTGCCGTGCTGAATCCCTCAACCCCTTTATCCTCAATAGAGTGGATAATGGAAGATGTTGACTTTATAATGATAATGAGTGTTAATCCGGGATTCGGCGGTCAAGACTTTATACCCAACAGTTTAGATAAGGTCGGAGCCCTTCGCAGAATGATCCGGGATCGGGAGCTCGCCACCCTTATTGAGATTGACGGAGGAGTAAACGAAAAAACCATTAAAAATCTTTCGGATGCCGGAGTTGATGTTTTTGTTGCCGGCTCGGCAATCTTCAAAAGTCCGGACTATAAAAAAACCATAGATAGATTCCGAGAGTTAATCGGCAGGTAAAAAGGAGTAGATAATAAAATGGGGCAGAGCAAAAACAGCCCGCAAGTCCTGGTCATCCACGGCCCCAATCTGAACATGCTGGGGAAAAGAGAGCCTGAGATATACGGCATTACAACACTGGATGAAATTAATTCCGACCTTGCAAAACTGGGCAAAAAACTGGGCCTTGCCGTTGAAACTTTTCAATCCAATCATGAAGGGGCCATTGTTGATAAAATACAGGAAGCCGTGGCTCTGCAAAAAGGGATTATTATAAACCCTGCTGCCTATACCCACACAAGTATCGCTATCCGAGACGCACTCCTTTTACTCGATATTCCTATCATCGAGATACACATTTCCAATATTTACAAAAGGAAATCGTTTAGACAAACGTCTATGATATCAGATGTTGCAACAGCGCAGATTGCAGGGTTTGGCGTTAAGGGGTACCGTATGGCCATAGAGGCGTTGGCCGGAATGATTCAAAGTCGTTAAAAAAACACACCTGCCGTTTCCGAATTTCTTTTACCCTAAATGAGCGAAAGTCAAGGATGCCCCAGATTCAAGGCATCAAGAACGAAGCCGTAGTCGTCTACTGCAAGTTCTTGATAACGAAGAAGATGGGGTATCCTCGGCTTTCCTGAAAGGTAAACAAAATGGGATTTTTAAATAAATTTATATCTCATTTATAGACGTGTTATGAAAATTCATCCAAATCTAGTAAAATGCTAAGTAAATCAAATAAATAATATATTTTTCCCATTTTGTTTACGATCAATTAGGGTGTTATCTTATTGACACTCACATACACTTTGTATAAATCACACCTTAATGCAATCCTCTGTTACAGACAAAACAATATCCGGCTGGTGGACAAAAGGCGACGCAGAGCCTGAACGTGGAGATCATGCGGTCAGGTCAGCGATACTCCGAATGACTCAGCCGGTCAATCTGTTGAACTTAGACGGTCAGCTTGCCATTGGCCGGGGGGGTGTCGTAACCATCGGCAAAAAGATTACGCCAAAACCTGGAGTTTTTCCTTTATATGCATATGCTCCCCCATTGCACCCTGAAAATTTAGGTGATCCGCAATTCAAGAAAACATATAATCTTCGTTTTGCCTATATTGCCGGCGCCATGGCTAACGGCATTACATCCGTTGAAATGGTAGAAAAAGCCGGACGTGCCGGAATGGTTGGTTTTTTTGGCGCTGCCGGTCTTTCTCTTGATCAAATAGAAGCGGCAATCGACCGGTTGCAGGAAACTTTAAAGGATATCCCCTTTGGGTTTAATCTGATCAACAGCCCTAACGACCCTGAACTTGAAGCTGCTGTGGTTCAGCTCTATTTAAAACGTGGGATAACCCTTGTCAGCAGCTCGGCATACCTGGATCTGACACTTCCATTGGTGTACTACCGGGTAAAGGGAATCCATCGGAATAAAAGCGGTAACATTGTTTGCCCCAATAAGGTTATCGCTAAAGTTTCCAGGGTTGAAGTTGCCAGAAAATATTTTTCGCCGCCGCCGGAAAAGCTTCTGGCACAACTGGTGGAAAGAAAAATGGTAACCAGAGAAGAAGCTGACCTCGCAAAATCCATACCCATGGCCGAGGACGTGACTGCGGAAGCAGATTCCGGCGGACACACGGATAACCGGCCGGCAATTACCCTATTGCCTACCATGATTGCCCTGCGTGACGAATTAACTGAAAAATACCTCTACAACAGACCCCCCTGTGTAGGGCTTGGCGGAGGCATCGCCACACCGGATTCAGCCGCCGCTGCATTTGCCATGGGAGCCGCCTACATCCTTACCGGTTCCATCAATCAGTCCTGTGTGGAGGCTGGCACGTCCCAGGCTGTCCGTCAAATGCTGGCTGAAGCAGGCCAGGCTGATGTGACCATGGCGCCTGCTGCCGATATGTTCGAAATGGGGGTTAAAGTCCAGGTATTAAAACGCGGGACCATGTTTCCACTTCGTGCCGCAAAACTATATGATCTGTATTGTAACTATGACCGTTTTGAAAATATTCCGGAAAAACAAAGGGTTGTGTTGGAACGTGACTTTTTCAAGCAAAATTTCCAGGATGAATGGGAACAGACAAAGAATTATTTTGCAATCCATGACCCCAAACAGATCGAACGGGCCCGAAAAGATCCCAGGCACAAGATGTCCCTGGTTTTCCGATCATATCTCGGCCAATCCTCAAACTGGGCCAATTCAGGTGACCCTTTAAGAAAAATCGATTACCAGATATGGTGCGGCCCGGCTATCGGAGCTTTCAATCAATGGGTTAAAGGGTCATTTCTTGAAAAACCTGAAAACCGCAAAACCGTTAGCGTTGCCATGAACATTCTGTGCGGTGCCTCTGTTGCAACGCGTGTAAACTGGCTTAGAAATCAGGGCGTTGTATTACCTGCCGGCATAGGCAATTTCTCTCCCATGCCTCTTCATGAAATACTGAAATTGATTGACGAAAGTGCCGAATAACGAGATCGATTTAAGTTCAAACGAACGACAAAACTATTGAGGACATCGGTGATATTCAATACTTTAACGATATTCATATCAATTGTTGACGTCTTTTTCGGGTGTAAACCGATTGTTGTTTCCATATAAAGTTCTTTCATAATTTCAAAGCCGTTGTAATTGACCGGTTCATTGGAAATTATTCCTCTAATCGTATATATAAAGCTGATAGTGTTATCCGGATCTTTTTCACGCTCAATAAATATGATATATTTTTTGATGAGTTGATCCACACCTTGGTTTACCGTTCCATTGCTCCCGGCATCAAAATAAAACCCTTTTGCGGCAAACCATGAATGCAAATCTTTTACGATTTGCTTTGCTTCCGAAATAGTAAACTTCAGGTCAGCCACCAGAAGTCCTCCAAAATAAACCGTAAACGCACCATCGGGACTGTATTGTCTTGCAAAGCCGGATTGCATTCCGCCAAGAGGGTCAGGCGGAAGAAATTCCCGCGACCAACGTTTCCATTTTGAAAGATTTATATTCAGCCTGCTTGACACTTCCCTGTTTGTGAAAAATTTTATCATAATAGCACCTTGATAACTTGTTGTATTAACATATCAACTTTGCTCGTAACAGATTCTTTGAGACCTTTACAAGTGACACTGAGTCCCATTCAAGCGAGAGGTAAAAAACCTGACCCAAAGGACCAGGTTTTTCAGGGCAAAATAAAAGCGGCATTTTAATTGTATAGTTGTTACATCAATATGTCAACAATAAATTTATCATCAATCTCTTGCAAATAATTTTTACTTGCATTATATTTAATAAATTTGTAGGAATTCAGGTTTTTCACGATCTGGTAAAAAGTCAAAAATCATCAAAAAATAACAAGTTAGTTCGCTTCGCTCACAATTGGAATGATGGAATTATGGAGTAATGGAATGATGGGTTTGAAGGAGTTTTTTACAATTAAAATGGTTTATTTCCGCCTAACTCCCAATATTCCAATATTCTAACATTCCATTCTTCCATTCTGATGGCATAAACTAGGAGCTATTAAAAGATCTTTAATTTCAACCAATTGTAGAATTTCCGAGACGTTAATCATTGAAACTGACAGATAAAAAAATGTCACAGAATTTACCCGTTGCCATTATAGGAATGGGATGTCTCTTTCCTAAATCTTCTGGTTTGAAAGAATACTGGCGACTTCTCTTTCATGGTGAAGATGCAATAACCGATGTGCCGGAAACACACTGGTTATCTGAAGATTTTTTCGACATTGATCCTAAAAAACCAGATCATGTTTACTGTAAACGGGGTGGTTTTATTTCTCCGGTTTCTTTTGATCCCACTGAATTCGGAATTCCTCCATCTTCTCTCGAAGCCACCGATACCTCTCAACTCCTTGGTCTGATTGTTACACAAAAAGCCCTCGAAAATTCCGGTTACGGTGCGGGAGAAAAATTTAACCGTGACAGGACCAGCGTAATACTCGGTGTAACAGGAACACAGGAGCTTGTTATCCCCCTTGGCGCCAGACTTGGCCATCCCATATGGCGTAGAGCCCTCGAAGGTTCAGGAATCAACCCTGTAAAAACCGAAGAAGTTATCCAAAAAATATCCGATTCATATGTATCCTGGCAGGAAAACTCGTTTCCGGGACTTTTGGGAAATGTTGTAGCAGGAAGGATATGCAACCGTTTCGATTTTGGAGGTACGAATTGTGTTGTTGACGCTGCATGTGCAAGCTCCATGAGCGCCATCCATCTTGCCATTATTGAACTAATCTCAGGGCGCAGCGACATGGTTATAACCGGCGGCATTGACATGCTCAACGATATCTTTATGCATATGTGCTTTGCCAAGACAATGGTTCTTTCGCCCACAGGAAATGCCAGGCCTTTTTCCAAGGATGCTGACGGTACGGTGCTTGGTGAAGGCATCGGGATGTTTGTTCTTAAAAGGCTTAAAGATGCGGAAAAAGACGGCAACAGGATTTATGCTGTTATTAAAGGTGTCGGTTCTTCCAGTGACGGAAAATCACAAAGCATATATGCCCCCAGGGCTGAAGGACAGACAAAAGCACTCCAAACGGCATATAATGAAGCCGGTATAGACCCTGCTACGGTTGAGCTTATAGAGGCTCATGGTACAGGCACCATTGTTGGGGATGAGGTCGAGTTCCAAGCTTTAAACAGTTTTTTCGGAACATCAAGCAACCGTGAAAAGCGATGCGCTCTCGGTTCCGTGAAATCGATGATTGGCCATACCAAAGCCGCTGCAGGTGCCGCAGGCCTGATGAAGGCTGCATTATCAATTTACAATAAAGTCCTGCCGCCCACCTTGAAAGTCGGTGAACCTGATCCAAAACTGAATATTCATCAAAGCCCGTTTTATCTGAATACAAAGACCAGGCCATGGTTTTCAAAAAATGAGCATCCGCGCAGAGCGGGTATCAGCTCATTCGGATTTGGCGGAAGCAATTTTCATGTGGTTGTCGAAGAATATCAGAGACAGAAGCAGGGAACTTCCTGGGATGGATCTGTTGAAATTGTTGCCCTTTCAGCTTCGAGCCAAAGCAAACTAAAAGAACATCTTCGCAAATTCAAGACCGATGTTGACAATGGTCTATCATATGAAGAAATTTCAAAAAAAACGGCAAAAACAAGAATCGATTTTTCAACATCAGATCCATACCGGCTCCTGATGGTCCTTGAACGATCAACGGATCTTAGCGGCCTTTTTGACCGTGCGTCATATGCCCTTGAATCCAACCGGTCCAAAAATACCTGGCAGCTTGATAATATTTTTTACGGCGGCCCTGAAAAACCTGGAAAAATTGCATTTATTTTCCCGGGCCAGGGAAGTCAATATGCAGGTATGGGCCGTGACCTGATTTGCAGCTTTCCGGATGCATTTAAAATTCTTGAAAATGCAAATGACAAATTCGAAAATCACGGCCGGCTTACCGATAGTATCTATCCGATCCCGGATCAAACCCAAAAAGAAAAGACAAACCCGGAAGAAACCCTACGAAAAACAGACGTGGCTCAGCCGGCTATCGGGGCTGTAAGCATTGCAATGCTAAAAATCCTTCAAGGATTTGGCATTAATGCCGATTTCACATGCGGACACAGCTTTGGTGAACTTTCAGCCCTTTGCGCTGCCGGCCGGATCGATCTGGATACATTGCTGCACCTTTCCATTACCCGCGGCCGCTTAATGGCGGACGCGAGCCAAAATACCGGGGGGATGTTGGCAGTAATCGCCCCGCTGGACAAACTCGAACATCTGATTGAGGAAAGTAAAACAGGTGTTATTCTTGCAAACCGAAACAGCCCCAACCAGGGAGTTTTGTCGGGCTCTAAGGATGCGATCACCCAAGCTGAAAAATTATGCAAGCAGAATGGATTTAGAACCGTCCGTCTTCCGGTTTCCGCTGCGTTTCACAGCAGTCTGGTAAAAGAAGCCCAAAAGCCTTTTGCACAGGCAAGAAAAGATCGAT
>Ga0233414_10001155_pt1 | contig 10419 bp, 3 predicted proteins | sample Na_anoxic_10_MG_FD_189020 | JGI IMG/M metagenome (GOLD analysis project Ga0233414, IMG submission 189020) | Seawater microbial communities from Saanich Inlet, British Columbia, Canada - Na_anoxic_10_MG | ecosystem: Environmental > Aquatic > Marine > Inlet | place: Canada: British Columbia...
TATAATCAACAACGACAACTCTGAATCTTTATTTAAACTGTATAATCAAAGGAATCCTGCCCCAAATTATTTAAACTATTCAACAGCGTTCAATGGCGGTATTGCAACGCCACCTACAAGTTGGGATAATTTAATGCCGTTGCCTTCGCCAACGCCAATTGCCAGCGTTAGGCTTGATGCAGACGGTAACGTGGTTAATCTTGGACCGTATTCGTCTAGTGGAAATGGAGACAGAGGGTTAAGCCCAATAGCTCAAGAACTAAACGCTTAAATTAATAAAAAAACAAGTAATAATAAAATATGGCAGCAACACTCGAGCTAAAATACTTTAACTCTTTTTGGATAAAGAAGCTAGATAAAATAGTAGATGTCATTGACAGCATGGCTAATTTTGATTCTATAAATGGACTTGATATAACGGTATCGGCTGAAACTGGAACCCCAGCTGTTGGTCAGTTGGTTAGAAGTACTTCCATCTCAAACCCAATACAGAATGAAGTTTATGTAACAGCAGTCAGTAGTAGTGTAATAACAGTCAGCGCCGTGCCTCAGACTGTAACGCCGTTAACGCCTGGTGATGAACTGAGATTTGGTCCTTTACAAGATTTTACATTTATACCTGGAGCTTACGCATCAACGCCGGCTAGTGATTGGTATGTAGAAGAATCTAGAATTAGAGGAGGCTACAACAATACAGATGTTGACTTAGGCGTTAAGGCTTACATAGTAGAAGATGACATAGCTCAGAACCATAGATTTAATTCTATGATATACTCTGGTATATTTAACTCTAGAACTGGAGTAAATAATACGAACCAGTTTTCTGTAGGCGAAGAGATAACTAGAAGCTTAGACCCAGTAAATGGATCTATACAAAAACTTTACTCGGAAGATACTAATTTAATTATTTTCCAAGAATCAAAAGTTAGTAACGCTTTAATAGATAAAGACGCTATATACTCTGCTGAGGGTCAACCTTTGACTACTAGCGGTAACTTGGTTATAGGACAAATTAGAGCATACTCTGGAAAATATGGAATAAGTAATAATCCAGAAAGTTTTGCAATTCACGGCTTTAGAAAGTACTTTACAGATAGAGTTCAAAACACAGTACTTAGATTGTCTACAGATGGTTTAGAAGAAATCTCTAGATATGGTATGATAGATTATTTTAGAGACAACTTAGCTAGAGTTGGTGACAACGGTAAGATAATTGGTGGATGGGATCAGCACAACAAACAGTACACTCTCTCTTTACGACCAGTTGATTCGTATAATACACTAGTGTTTGATGACAATATTAACGGATGGGTCAGTAGGTATTCTTTTGAGCCAGATCAATCTTTCAGTGTTAGAAACAACTTTTACACTTATAAAGATAGAAAGGTTTGGCAACATTATAAAGGAACCCAAAGAGCTAATTTTCATTCAGCCCGCAATATTTCTAGTATAACAACTGTATTGAATCAAAACCCATCTGTAACTAAAAGCTTTAAAACAATAAGTTATGAAGGAGACTCGGGTTGGGGATTAGGAGTAGCTAAAACAAATACCGACACATCTCTCTCTGTAGAGCAGGCGGTTCCTTTTTATGGCTCACTAGCAGATATGGAAGCTGGGTTATTTGTAAACAACTTTAAGTTAAAAGAAGATACTTACGCAGCAAACTTATTTAATGTAACACCGCCTAATAACGCGGAAATACTTTCGGGTCAAGATCTAAGTGGTATTAAAGGTTATTTCTTAACATGTGTTATGCGTATAGGCGCTGAAGATCAATTTGAAGAACGTAAGCTATTTATGGTGAGTTCTTCAGCAACAACAACAAATGGATATTAAAAATAAAGATATATGATACCAGCAATAATAGGAGGCGCTTTTTCTGTAGCTGCAGGACTTTTTGGTTCAAGCGCGGCTAAAAGAAGAGCTGCGGAGCAAAAGAGAGAAAGAAACAGGTTAAAAAGTAAGCTGAATAATCTTGAAAACAGCAGGCAAGAAATAATAAATCCTTACGAAGGCATTACAAATCTGTCTGAATTAGCTACAAACTTATCTTCTCAAATGTCAAACCCTTTTGCAAATTTATCAGTAGCAACAGGTGCAGCTGAGATGAAAATTGAAGAAGCTGATTTAGCTTTAGCAAATACATTAGACACTATTAGAGCCACAGGTGGTGGAGCTGGAGGAGCTACAGCGTTAGCCCAGGCTGCTTTAAAATCTAAAAAAGGCGTTGCAGCTAGCATTGAAATGCAAGAAAAACAAAACGAAGACAAGCGAGCAGCTGGAGAACAGCAGTTGCAGGATAAACAACTAGCTGAAGAAAAAAGAATGCAAGGAATAGCTATGTCTGAGGGTCAAAGAATGCAACAAGCTGACGTAGCTGGCAAACAATTTGTGTTTAGCCAAACAGAGAATAGACAAATGCAAGAGTTAGACAGAACAGCATCTTTGCTTGGAGCCGCAAATCAGGCTTACGCTCAATCTCAATCTGATCAAACAGGTGCAATGACTGGAATGCTTGGATCATTAGCTGGAATAGCTGGAGGATTGTAGTCGGTAACAATAAAAATTAAAAATGGAAAACAAAAACTTATTTCAAAACCTTTACTTAAAGCAATTTAATGAAAGTAACGCTATTGCATATAATGAAAGATTTGTTTCTGGCTCAAGCGATTACAACTTTCAGTTGCTAGACAATGCTTATAGAAATGCTGGTAGAACGTATGCTAAATTAAAAATAGCTATAGAAACAAACAGTTGCATGTCTGAAGACTGTGCTTTAGAGTTAGCAGGAATAAAAAACTTAGAAGAATCTCCAAAGGCTTCTTTAGATTTTTTATCTTCACTAATAGCAGAGCTTGGTGTTACGGAAGAGTCTAGTTTTGACCCTAACAACAACTACAAATATACGGTTGCTAATAGTTTAATGAATGGTAGACCTGGTTTCTCTATAACTGACGGATATCAAGCTTATTTAGATTTATTACCTGACGGCTCTCAACAGATTTCTTTTATGGGTCCTGCTTTTACAAGGACTATGCCAGATCCTTACGATCCCCGCTTTAACATTCAAGTAGAAGATCCCTTAGTTATCAATAATTCAGCTCTAAATGCTTTATTAGAATCAGGTTCATCTCTTGTGGTTTCAACACCAGACGTAAATAAAGACATGTTAAGATTGTTAACTGAAGTTGGATTATTCGCTCAAGAAATGATAAGCGAAAACGGAGAGTTAGCTAGTGGAGCTAAAATTAGTGAAGAATATGTAATGATGAATCCAGATGGTTCGTTTGATTATGAAATTATAGATTTAGGTAATGGCAAGGGTAGAAATGTACTTAAGTATGACCTAGAAAAAATAGAAAAGAAAGTAACTCCGTTCATAAACGCTGAGGTTGCTGGTTTAATGAGCTCTGAGCAAGACGTAATTGCAGCTTGGAACGTTTATATATCTAAAGACACAAGTGTTGAAGAGGACGCTCAGATGGCTCAGAACGCTAACGCTGGTGATACTAGTTGGATCTACGAACTAGATCTACCATTACAACAAGACAAAAAAGTTTTATTTGAAATAAAATACAAAGAATACTTTATGAATAATTATCTAAAACAATTTACAACTAACCAATTACCGACGGTTAAGGAAGATGCAGCAGTGTTTGATTTAGCGGAAGCTAAAAAAGCAAAGGCTCAGAAATTTTTAGATGATAACGACTTAAATTAAATTAAATGAACGAATTACAAGAATATACAGCATCTATTCCAGATTCAAACCCTAATAAAGCCGAGCTTATTAGACAATGGAAAATAAAAAACAAATGGGGCGAAAAAAAGTCTGAGCCAGTTGGAGCTGGAACCGTTCTTAAAGCTGAAGAAGTTAAAGTTAAATTACCTTCTGAAAAGTTAATAGAAGACATTAAGGTTGTTGAACCAGTAAAGACAGAAGGCGATGCAGCGGGTGCAGGTGTGGAGCCAATAGAAGTAACGGCACCGATAGATCCTACGGAATCAACATTGGAAGATGGTTCGTTGGAGTTAACTATAGAGGACTATCAAAGACCAGTTGATTTTAATGCTATTGGTAAAGCGCTAGGCAAAGACACGTCTGAGGTAGAAAAAGTTAGATTATCTATAGACAACTTAGATCAAGTGTCTGATTATATAGAGCAATTGTCTAAGGAAGATATTAAAGAAGTTCCTAAAACTTTAGCAGACAGAGCAGCGGGTGCTTTTTTAGTTAATGTGCCTCTACAGCTTGAATCTTTTTGGGAAGGATCTAAAGCAGCTGGTATTGATTTTATAAAAGATGTAGCGGGAGCAGATGCAGCTGATTTCTTGGTAGGGAAAATGTCAGATAACGAAAAAGTTTGGGTAGACCCAGACACAGGAGACAACATTAGTTTTGCTGAAAATCCTGAAAAATGGAAAGAGCTTAATGCTAGAAACATGGGCACCGAAGAAATTGAAATGATTTACGCCGGAACAGACGACAAAGTTGGTCAATATGCTGAAGAATTTATTATAGAGCAATTTCAAAAAGTTGTTGATTTAAATAGTAAACAAACCACACCTGGATCTTTGGTTAAAAAGTTTGATATAAACAATATTGGAGGTACAGAGTTTACATCAGGAGACGAACTTATAGGCGGTATATTTAACGCTGTGGGTAGTGTAATATCTACAGCTGTACCAGCCGCCCTTACTAGAGGAGCGTCTTTATTTCCTCAAGTAGTGGCTCCTATGTATACTGATTTTAACTTAGAAAAAGCTAAAACATTGTATGGTGATGGGCCAGACGCTGTAAAACAGCTTGTGGAAAATAAAGAAACTAATTTTATAACGCCTGTAGCCTTAGGTACTTTATCTATGGGTCTTGAATATATAGGTTTCAAAGGCTTAACTAAACAATTACTAGGTAAAACAGGTCAAGTAGCTCCTTTTGTTTCTATGGTTTTAACTGCTAATAAAGAAGGTATGACTGAGGTTGGTCAACTGGGTGTAGAAACATATAATAAAGCTATAGCTTCAGGTAAAACGGCTACAGAAGCTATGGCTTTGGCTTTAGAGTCTATGGGCTCTAAAGAGGCTGTTGAAAATTATTTAATGGGCATTATTGGAACTACAGCAATATCAGCACCCTCAACTGCTTCACAATCTATAACTAAAGCACTTATAAGCGATACTGAAAACTTTAATAAAGCAACTGGGTATATAAGACAAATAGCAGATTTGCAACAAAAAAGATCTCAAAATAAAGACAAAGGTTTTAGAGAGGCTATGGATATCAACATAGAGGCTGCGGAGTCTAATTTAAAAGAATTTTTGCAAAATACAAGCAAAATAGCTGCCGCTTTAACTAAAGATCAACAAGCGGAAATATTAAGTATATTAGATACTAAAGAAAAAAATAATAACACATTAAAAGACTTAAACAATTCTTTTAAATCAGGTAAAATTACAGGTCAGCAATATGGTTCAGCAAAAGGAGCTGTTGTTAATAAAAACAAAAAACTAACTAATGAACTCAATAGAATACAAGCTGATGCTAATAAAACCATAATAGACAAAGAAGTTGAAGTTGTTGAAAAATTTGCTGGAAAAGAAAACACAAATGTTTTTGAAACTACAAAAGAGTTTGTAGAAGCCACAGGGCAAGATGCAGATGTAGATGCCTATATAGATCCTGACGGTAAAATATTTATAAACAAACAACGGGCTGCAGAAGTTGGAGCTGTAACTGCTGGCTCACACGAGCTTTTTCATAGGATACTTAGGCAAGCTTTTTCAGATCCTGACATGGCAACTAAATTAGTTTTAGATTTTAAAAGCATATTAAGTGAAAAAGAAAAAGCGGTAATACAGAAGCGTATTGATGAAAATTATGCTGGAGAATCTAGCATAGTTAAAGATGAAGAGTTTTTAACTTCATTTTCTGATGCTATAGGTAAAGGCGAGCTAAAATGGTCTGACAATCTCAAAGAGACTTTCATGAGACTTGCTAAGCCTTTATTAAATATATTTAGAGGTAAAGGCTATGGGAAGCTTGAGTTTGAAAGCGGGCGTGATGTTTATGACTTTATAAAAGATTATCAAAAAAACATTAAAAAAGGCAAAATCTCTGAAAGAGCTGAATTAGTAATGGCTACCGGAGAGAATGTTGTAGCTGAAGATATAAAAACTTCTTTATCAGCTAAAGACTCAGCTGCAGTTAACGAGCTTTACGAGACTCAAGGCGATGCTGCTTTAATGGATGTAGTTGATTTAATGGAACCTACAGCGAGAGGTTTAGCGGATTCTTATAGAAATAGACCAAAGTTCTCTGAGTTCAAGGATCAACTAACAGACGAGATACTTAACGGTAAAAGAGGTATGATGGAAACTGTAATGGGTTATCCGGCGTACGTTAAAAAACAAGAAGCTGAAGGTAAAAAAGTAGCTCCTCTATCTGGTTATATAAACAACTCATTTTCTACTGAAAAAGGATTTAAGAGATATATAGAAATAGCCGATAGAATACTAGGTAAAGACGAGCAAAGTCAGTTTACTCAAGAAATAAACAACGAAAGTTTAAACGTTGAAAATGATGAAGACATAGATATTTCTGATTTCTCTAGTGAAATAAGTCAATCTACAATAAACGCTCTTAAAGCCGCTGGTTTGTCAACTGTTGAAAGTGTGCTAGACCAAGATATTGCTAGTATTGCAAAACAAACTAAATTAGACACAAGAGTCATAGAAGATGCTGTTGCTGTTTTTAGAGAAGAGTTAGATGTTAGAAGCGGAAACAAACAACTCGAGACAAAAGAAAAAGAAAGTTTAAGAAAAAAGATAGAATTAACCCCTGAAGTAACTCAGAAAGTTAGAGACGCTGTCGCTAAGACGTTCGGAACTAAACTACCAGATATTGACTCGCGTGAGTTTAAGATGGCTTTACAGAAGGCTTTTAGAACAGAGTTAAAAACTACTATGGCTAAAGATGTTATAGGTAGTAGAGCAGCTTATGAGACTTTCTTAAGAGACAACTTTGAAACTATATTTAAAGTTATACCTCAAAGTGTAATGAATAAAAGATTTAAAGCTTTTGTAGAGCCCGTACTAGATAGTAGTGGAAAACAAAAAAGAGAAAAGACACCTCAAGGAAATCCAATATTCAAGAAAAAAACAATATCTCCAGCGGAGTTTATAAAATATTTTTTAGGCAGTGAAGTAGGTGGATCTACTAAGGGTACTAGAAAAGACGCATTAGCCGAAGCATTGGCCGAAGAGTTTGCTTTTGACGCAACTATGGAGACTATTCAAACCGAAGACGTTGCTATAAAGAGAGAGTTTTTAGATAAAGGACAGACTACAGAAAAAGTCTCTAAAAAAATAGATAGACCTTCTGCTATGAAGTTTAGCAAAACTAAAGCTGTTGGTGAAATAAATATATTTTTAGAAAATCAAACTTTTGAAAAAGTTGCAGATGAATTAGCTGCTGACAACAAACAATGGAAATTTATAGCCAACGCGATAGGAGTAGACGTTATAAGTGCAAAAAAACCTGAAGATGTTGCAAAGATGCAGGAATGGGTTAGAGACGTACTAGCTCCAAGAATAAGCAAATCATTTTTTACTAATGGCACTTTTGCTAACGCCGGAACAAGTGCTGCTAAAAGAAATTTCTTTTTTACTTCGGGCTTTAAAACGCAAGATGGGAGCGTAGGAGAGTTAGGTATTTTATTGCAAGATGCTATTTTTGGAAAAGACAATGAAAATATAAGTCGAGCTGTTAACAGGCAAACTTATGTGACAGGCGGGCAAAGCGGTAAAATTAGTGAAAAATTTATTAAAAAATTTAACACTAAAGAATTTAAAAAAGAACAACAGCAAAAATTAGACGGCTTAAAGGACATTTTTAAAGTATTTGAAACGTTAATGAAAGAAGATAAAAGCAATGCTTCTTTTATAATAGCTTTACTAGGCAGTACAAGCCAAGGTATGGGGCATTTTGTAAGAACATCCGCTCCTGTTAAATTTTATGCTAAAGATGTTTCAAGCGGTATAGTAGAAGAACACACAATGCCAGCTAGTCTAGTTGCTAAGTATTTATTTAATTCAGCGTATGCGGGTACTTTAAATAAAGACTTTAAAGGCATTGAAAACAATTATTTTCAAGGAGCATTACCTTTTGCTGATGATAAAAAACTTAAAGGAACAAAACCTAACGGAAAACCCTTTAATTATACAGCTATGACTCCAGAAGGTTGGAAAATAACTGATAATATTTGGGCTAGATATTTTAATATAAACGTAGGTTTAACAAGCGGAGGTATTGACCCCAGCAACATAGTATTATCTAATGGCAAAACTGTTTACGAAACTTATAACGTAACATCTACAGGTGTTAAGGTTGACGCTGAAGCTAAGTTTTCTAGATCAAAAGCTAACGAATTAGACAATGATTTAGTCCCTAAAGCTATAGCTTATGATAAACCGGTAACTACCCAAACATTAATAAACGCTTTAGCTAAAACTGACAAAGCTTTAAACAATGCTAGAAAAATAGACCCACCTATTAAAAAAATTAGAGTATTTGATTTTGATGATACGTTGGCTACGTCTAAAAGCATGGTCGTTGTTAATATGCCAGATGGAACTACTAAAAAAATTAACGCAACTCAATTTGCTCAACAAGCGGCTAACTTAGAGGCTGAAGGGGCTAAATTTGATTTTACTGAATTTAGCAAAGTAGTTAAAGGTAAAAAAGGACCGTTGTTTAGTGTAGCTCAAAAAATAGCTGATGTTAGAGGAACTGAAGACGTGTTTATACTTACCGCAAGACCTCAAGAGGCAGCAGGTCCTATAAGAGCTTTTATGAAAGCAAATGGTATAGATATACCTTTAGCTAATATAACTGGCTTAGGAGATGGCACAGCGCAAGCTAAGGCTGGATGGATGATGGGTAAAGCAGCCGAAGGTTATAATGATTTCTATTTTGCAGATGATGCAGTAAAAAATGTAAAAGCAGTTGAAGAAGTACTAAGTCAAATTGATGTTAAATCTAAAGTTCAATTAGCTAAATTTAGTAAGACTCAAACCTTTGATACTATTGTAAATGATATGATTGAGGATTCATCTGGTATTGAAACTTATAAAAACTACTCTGCAGCTAGAGCTCAAACAGTTGGCGCTAACAAAGGTAAGTTTAATTTCTTTATTCCACCTTCCGCTGAAGATTTTACAGGGTTATTATATAAAATGCTAGGTAAAGGTAAGAAAGGTGATGCTCAAATGGCATTTCTAAAAGCTAACTTATTAGATCCTTACGATAGAGCTGAGTCAGCTGTAACGCAAGCTAAGATATCTGCAGCAAATGATTTTAAAGCTTTAAAAACACAATTAAAAACTCTACCCACAAGCTTAAGCGCGCCGACGGGTATTGGAGGATTTACATATTCTCACGCAGTACGTGTGGCTATCTGGACAGCTCAAGGCATGGAAATTCCAGGCTTGTCTAAAAGAGATATTCAAGAATTAAATGACTTTATAAAAAGTAATGATGAATTAAAAACCTTTGCTAACGAGCTAATAGTCATACAAAAAGGTAAACCTTATCCAAAACCAGGTAAAGACTGGTTAGGTGGTAATATCACTAGTGATATCATAAATGATATTAACAAAGTTAACCGAGCTGAGTACCAGCAAGAGTGGAGAGAGAACGTAGACATTATATTCTCTGAAGATAACATGAACAAAATGGAAGCTGCGTATGGATCTAGATGGCGTGAAGCTATGGAAGATTCTATTCGTAGAATGAAAGCGGGTACTAATAGACCAATAGGAGGTAATAGATTTACAGAGGGATTACTTAATTGGTTAAACAATTCTGTTGGTGCTGTAATGTTTTTAAATACAAGATCTGCATTGCTACAAACTATATCCGCGGTAAACTTTATAAACTTAGGTGATAATAATATAATAAAGGCGGGAAGAGCGTTTGCAAATCAAAAACAGTTTTGGAAAGACTTTATGACGCTTATGAATTCTGATTACTTAGTAGAACGTAGAAACGGTCTTAAGATCAACGTAAGTGAATCTGAAATTGCTGATGCTGTAAGAGAAGCTCAGAACAAGCCTAGAGCAGCTATTGCTTTCTTATTAAGTAAAGGTTTTGTTATGACTAGATTTGCGGATAGTTTTGCTATTGCATCTGGTGGTTCTACTTTTTATAGAAATAGATTAGAAGCTTTAAAGAAACAAGGTTTAAGTGATGCCGATGCTGCAACTCAGGCTTTTGAAGATTTTAAAGCTATTGCAGAAGAAAACCAACAGTCTAGTTCACCTAGTAAAATTAGTCAACAACAAGCTTCTGCTGCAGGTCGTGTAATACTTGCTTGGGCAAATACACCGATGCAGTATGCTCGTATACAAAAACGTGCA
>Ga0233414_10001157_pt1 | contig 10413 bp, 14 predicted proteins | sample Na_anoxic_10_MG_FD_189020 | JGI IMG/M metagenome (GOLD analysis project Ga0233414, IMG submission 189020) | Seawater microbial communities from Saanich Inlet, British Columbia, Canada - Na_anoxic_10_MG | ecosystem: Environmental > Aquatic > Marine > Inlet | place: Canada: British Columbia...
CTAATTAAACAAGGACATGTTCCTGGAAACTTTTTACAAGATGATGTTACAACCGATGAAAGTGGATTTAACCCATTTGATATCCCAAGTTCCGATGACTCTGATGATGAAAAAGATGATTCTTCAGATGAAAATACTAAGATACCAAATGAATTTTTACACGATGAACCAATTAATCTAGATGATATTTAATCTAGATAATATAATTCGTTCATATTTTATACTATATTTTTTAATTATATTTTTAATTATATTTTTTTTATATGTTTATATTTATATAATGCCTAATGGATGTTCGGGGAATTTTTGGCAAGATTATAATTTTCGGTTAGCTTCTAATCCTAAAAGAGGAATTAGACGAAGAGCATGTGATGGTAAATGTTGTCAATGTCCTGAAAAACCAGATTGTAGTGAAATAGTTTGTATACAATCTGTATGCGAGGATGGTAAAGGTAGAAGAGAAATAGATGGTAAATGTTGTCAATGTCCTGAAAAACCAGATTGTAGTGAAATTATAAATGAGGTAAAATAGGATCACATTCCCACAAATATCTTTTTAATAAATATGATTCTTTTGGATTTTCTGGATACATATTTTCATCGATTTCGGTTTTATTTACGATTAAATTAAAACTTTCTTTCGGTAAAACCATATTTAGTTGTTCTGAACATGAATATGGTTTATCATCTAACTTTATATCAATTTTATCTATATCTTTTAAATATTCATAAACATCTACAAATGATGGTGCATAATAATATTTATATGAATATCTCCAAGCTATACATCCTCTCAAATAATAGTGAAGAGTCCATTTTAAAGATTCTAAATATGTTTTACTCATATCTTTTATTTTAAAGTTTAATATGGGTTCATATATTGGGAATGTTTTATCATCATATTCTTTATGAAATATAGTTTCCATATAATATTTATTTCTCCAATTGTCTAAATCTGAAAACACTTTTTTCTCAACCGATCTAAATACAATTGGTTTATGATTCATTACTCTAACTTTATCTGAATTTTTGTGATATATACTTTTAAATTTTTTTTCTTGCCTTCTCCTAACATTTAATATTTTTTTTAACCTTTCATTTTCACTAATAGATAATTCTTTAATAAATTCTTTAAAATATGAAATATTTATGATTTCTTTTTTATTTATATCTGTTAAATAAAATAAACCATTATATTTATCAGATAATTTACTATAAATATCTAATAAATCTTCTAAACCATTATATCTAATATTTATAGATGGAGTATGTTGAATAAAGTCATTACCTATGAAAAAACATATAAATATATAATCATTTATTAAAGTTTCATTACTAATATTATAACATTTTGGTTTTATTTTGTTTATTATACTATTTTTAAGTTTATTTATATCCAAATATATATATTCTGATTCGACATTCTCTATATTATATTCGGTTGTTTCTCTCAATAAATATATTTTTTTTGAATTACTTATTAAAGATAACATAATTAAGTCAGCGTCTAGACCATATATCAAGTTTGAATCTATTTTATTTTTTTTAATAAAATCATATATTTTTTGCTCACCTTCACCTGGTTCATTTGAACTACTAAATATCAATCTTTTATTAAAACTATTTAAATAACTTATTTTTTTTAATAAATAATTTTCTAAATTTGTCATAAATTGTGTTCCAGGTGTTATTGCATTTGTATCCCAAATCTTTTTTTCTTTTGCTGATTTAAATCTCCTTAATCTCTGTTGAACCATTTTTGGTTTAGGACAAGGTCCATCAATAGCTATAAATATTAATTTTTTAGGATCAGTTTCTTTAATAATTTTTTTCATTTTTATAAATATTTTTTCAAACATTATATTTTCATTTGTTTCCCCTTGACAACAAGGATGTATTAAGCAATTTAAATCAAAATATAAATTATCTATTATAATTTTATCATTTTTATCCAACGGTATACATATATCATTATAATCTTCTACACATGTTTTAAAAAATACAGGTATTCCCATTTTACTATATATATATTATATATTATGGGTTTAAATAATATTTATGTAATATTTAAATATTATTAATAATATAAATGGCGAAAACATCTATTAATAATAATTTATTATATGCACTGATTGGATCTAATATTATTTTATTAATTATTATTATAGTTTTATCTATATTGGTATACAGATACTCTAGAAGAATGTATATTATTACTAATACAATTGAAAATATTGCTGATAGTGTTACAGAAACAGCAATAGAAACTATTATTAATAGATATTTAAGTAGAAAAAAAAATAATAATAATCTTAATTAATATAATATGATTGAATTAAGATATATATTAATTATGTTTATTATTTTAATAATAATATTATTTTATATTATTAGATTTTTTTTATTAAAAATAGACCTAGTTTATACTTGGGTTGATGGTTCAGATCAAAAAATAATTACAAATAAAAAAAAATTTAAAAAAAATGAAGAGAATGTTCGGCAATTTAACATAGATGAATTAAAATATTCATTAAGAAGTGTTGATAAAAATATGAAATGGATTAATAATATATATATTGTTGTTGATGATGATCAAATATTACCTAGTTGGTTAAATATTAATAAAGTTAAGATTATTAGACATAGTGATATTTTTGATATAAATGATTTACCAACATTTAATTCACATTCAATAGAATCTAATATATATAAAATAAAAGGATTATCTGAATATTTTTTATATATGAATGATGATATGTTTATAACTAATAAAACATATAAAAATATGTTTATTAATCATTTTTTAACTATGAATTATTTTAAAAAGGGACAATGTATTTTTAATTTAGAATATATCAAAGAAGTAAATAATGGTTATTTTGGAGCATGGAATAAAACTCAGAATTTAATTAATACATTTACCACACCATCTTGCCAATGGCACCATGTCCTTATTTTAAAGAAAAATAATTTTAAAGATGTAAAAAAAATATTTATAGATGAATATAAAAAAACATCTTCATCTAAATTTAGAAGTAATGATGATATAGTTCCAAATGGATTAGCATATCAATATGGTTTATATACTGGGGATTATAAATTTCATTATAATTACCGCAATATATATATAGATTTAAATTCAAATATAGATGATATTCTATATAATGTAAAAATACTTGAGAATTATAATGTAATTTTTTTATGTATTAATAATTCATCTGAATTTAATAATAAAACTGATATTATACTTAAATATCTAAATAAAAAATTTAGTATAAAATCTAAATATGAATATTAAACTCGGTAATTATTTATTTATTTAATATATTTAATAATATATGTCTTCAACATGTTTAAATTGTAAAATTATTAAACAAAATACTAGAAAAGTGCCATTATGGTCTATGAATGAGGGAAATAAATCATTATTGCCTGAAGTTATTAGAGAAAAGAAATATAATCCAAAAAAAACAGAATTAATTACAGAATCGCCAAAATTAACAAAATTAAATGTAGATGTTCCAATTAAAACAGATAAACCTGATACATGGGTATTTTATTGGGCCGCACAATCATCTAGTAATCCCCAAGAAATTATTCAAGAAAAAGATGCATATGGTAATAATAGTAATCACGGTATAGTTAAAACTGATGATAAAGGTAATGCTATTCTTAAATTAAATTGTCCTCAACCATATAAAGAACATGAAAAAGGATTAACTTATCCTAGACATGTTCATTATACATTTTTAATGAAAGATAATATTTGGAATGAAAATATTAATTCAATTGTTGTAATGTGTAATATAGATTTTAAACAAATGCAAAAAGCGGTTGATAAAAAAACACATATCGTATTAAATGCTTTACCCGGTGAAGAATATGATACTATACATATTCCTAATAGTTATAATATATATTATAAGTTTTTAGAAGATATGCCTGAAAAAGATCGTGGAAAGTATATAGAATCTTTATTAAATGAATATATCCAAAATTACCCAAAATTATTTAAATTATTAAAAAAACAAAAGTTATCTATATTTGATATACCAATTATAACATATTGTGATAATATTAAATGTAATGCTTCCGGAAAATTAGCAGAATATTTAATTGAAGCAAATTATATTAATATTTTAGAATATCCTGGTGGTATGAAAGATTGGCACGAAAATACTAAAATATCCGAAGATGATACAATATCAAATATTGATCTTGATGATGATGAAGAAATAATTTCTTATAAAGGTGGTAAATATTTACACCACAAAGACACTAATGATGTAACAAATATAGATGATTTCTCTTTAATTGGATCTTGGGATCCAATTAAAAAAAAGTTAACATTTTTAGATAAAGATAAAGATAATGATTTAGATAAAGAAATAATTGATGATAAAGACAAAATTGATGCTACTATTAAGTCTAAATATAAAGATGTTATTACTGTAATTAAAGGAGACCCAGATATTTTACCGGAAGATGGAGATGATTCAAATGAAGAGTCCGATGATGATTCAAAAGAGTCGTCGGAAGAGTCCGATGATAATTCAAACGAGTCGTCGGAAGAAGATTCAGATTCAGATTCAGATTCAGATTCAGATTCCGACGATTCAGAAGAAATAGAAGAATCTTCTTCTGAATCTGATGGAGAAATAGAAGAAATAGAAGAAATAGAAGAAAAAAATATGAATGGTGGTAAAAATACAAAAAAAGTTATTGAAAATAAAACAAAATTAAGCGATTATTCTACGAGGGGGTTTAATTTTTTTTAAAATTTGATAAATTAATTAATTATAATAAATATAAAGATTAATTAATAATGAGTAAAAAAATTAAATGTGATTTCTGTAATAAAAAGTTAAAATTACATGAACAAATAAAATGTAAGTGTGAAAAAATGTTTTGTAGTAAACATTTTTCGTGTTTTTCTCACAATTGTTTACATAAAATAGATCATAAAAAAATAATTAAAAATAATAACCCAAAAGTAAATGTAGAAAAAGTTATAAAAATTTAATATTATTAATAAATATTCTTCTTCTTTTAACTATAAACATTATAGATCTTTTTTATGGCATTTTGAACCCGACTACTTGAAATCTCGCAATCATTGACCAAATAATTCGTTAGCTCTTTAATATTTTGTTCTTTTTTAACAAAATTTAATTCTGATGGATTTAATTTATCATGATACATTGTAAATAAATATTTTGCTCTAGTAAACCGTTCTAAATAATTATCAGGGATATTATATGTGTGTTTACTATTAATAAAATCGTCAATACTTGCAAAATTTCTAACAATAGATAAAGCTTTTACTTGTCCAATTCTGGGGATATTTGGACAATAATCACACCCACATAATATACATAATTCAATAAATTTTTCATTTGATAGATTTAACTCTTTAATAATATTTGGTAAATCTATGATACTAATAAAATCATTCCTTTTAATACTTTTATCTAAACAAGTTCTAATTAATTTAGGACATCCAAAAGCCATCGTATCCATATCTTCTGTCACAACATAATCAACATAATTTATTCTACACAATTCACTCGCAATAGCTTCAGCTTCACCGTCCATATGTAGATATTCAACTCCCATTAAATCTAATAACTTTTTTATATCATCTATATGTTCTTTATTTACACGAATACTCTGTTTTTCATATTTTAGTTTTTCTTCTTCCGTTTTTACAGTTTTCATTTCATTTTTAGCATGTGATGCTTTATTTTTTCTATCCTTAATTAGTTCATTCTTTTCTTCTGGTGGTTTTCCATCGAAAATATAAACAGGTGTGATATTTAATGATAAATATAATATAGTTTTATAAAATATGCCCGAAATGTGGCTAGTACATTTTTTATTCTCAGTTTCTAATGATTTACCATTATACCTTACATTCATTAGATATTTATATATAAATAAACTAGTGTCTATCGCTACTCGTTTTCCAGATAATTTATACATTTGTTCCGTTTTAATTGAATTCGGTGATTCTTTATTAATAATTTTAGTTAACCCTTTGATGCCCATATTTTATAATATTAATATTACTATTACTTTGATATATATTCTTAAATAATATCAAATTAATTATGTTTAATAGTTTTAAATATAATTGATATATATATATATATATATCAATGGATTTTGACATAATTGTTTCTAAGATAATAGATAATACAGTAATTCAATTAAAAAAAGAGAAAAATATGGATAAGATTAACAAAGAAATTATTGAACCAATAATTAGTAATACAATGTATCAAATTTATCCATATTTTATATTTTTTTTAATAATAATGATGATTCTATTTATCGTAATGTTTCTTATTTTATTTTTGAATATTAAGATGTGTTATAAAAAAATTTGAATTAATATAATTTAATATATTAATAAAGTATAGTTATTATTATGGATAATCTAGATGATGAATTTATTATATGTAATTATGGTATAATTGATGGTAATTGGAAATCTATTGGTATTTATAATAAAGAAATAATTACTAATATATTAGATGAAATTATAGTTAAAAGTATTAAACTAAATAAAAGTATTAAACTAAATAAAAAAGTAAAATTTAGCGAAAAATTGGTATCAAAAACACACGAATATGAAATTTATTCAAATACGATGAAAAATGAATAAATATTGGATTGTTTGACACTAAAAACGAAATTTTATAAAATAAAAATCTATAATATAATATAATATAATAACGATGACAAAGGGAGAAATAGATGTAAAAGAATATTGTAAATATTTTTTTGTTATAGCAATTACATTATTAATAATATATATTATTAGGTGTTTATCAAAAACAAGAGAAGGAATGAATACAAATAGTGATAAATATGTTTCATATAAATTATCAAGTGGTAGAAAAGTTTCAAAGAGTGATTTTGAAAAAGGTAAATGGCCGTGGAATAATGGTAATGGTAATGGTAATGGTAATGGTGGTAATGGTGGTAATGGTGGTGAGGATTTTGTAAAAAATATAACATCTGCTACTAATAGATGGATTGATTTAGTTACAAATGATAATTTAATTGGAGGTGGTATGGATAATGATAAAAGAAATAGTTTAATAGGTGATTTATTTTGTTTAAAAACACCGGATGGAAAAGAATGCAAATCAAGTGAAGATAATTGTGCCAGTTTATTTGGAACTGTTTCAAATAAATTAAGAAGAGGTCGTACAAATATACAAAATTATTTCGTTTATTTTGCTAATTTACCCGGATTGAGCGCCAGGTCTATAAATGAACCAATATTTACAATTCAAAAACTGTCGGATGATGTTTATTTAAATTCAGCATTAATAACTTGGACATGGGATGATGGTCCAGGAAGTGGTGATTTGGATCCACTAGTTGCAAGAATGTCATTTACATATAAATATAATGGAAATAAAGGGGGTATGGAAAATATTGACAATTATTGTATTATACAATTACATTCTTCCGCTATGCCTGATAGAGCTGAAGGTATTCCTGATTATTTACCTTTATCAGATTCAACTACAGAATTTTTGAATGGAGAAAAAGATATGTAATTTATGAATTTGTTTAACCAATCTCGTTAACAATTTATATATCAATGTTTCTTTAAACAATTACATTGAGGGTATTTTTCATATAGTTTTTGAATACTTAGTTCTTTCATCTTAGCTTCTATCATTATATCTATTTCATATCCATATAATTCTGGAATTTCTAATAAATATTCCGGAATAATTTCTATATAATCACTGTGTTTACCAACTCTACCAATACCTTGTTCGGAAACATGGAATTTTGGTTTAATTTTTTTTTTGTCCCAAGTTTTTAATATTTCTTCAATGTAATTCTCAGGAGATTCAATTTCTTCATCTGGATGTAAAAGTTTATAGCATTCATGATGATGAGTGTCAAATACCACTGGAACACCACACATCTTATTCATTTCTAAGCAATCTATAATTGAATAACTTTTTTCACAATTTTCCAAAACAACACGATTTCTTACTTTATCTTCTAACTTCAAATAATTTTCACACCATCTTTTTTTTGTTCCTTCTTTATCTTTATATACACCTCCACCATGAATAACAATAACTGAATCTACACCTAAATCCATTAGATCTAAAACTTCTACATGATAAGTTAAATCTTTTATTGTTTGAGTATATGCTTTTTTTGTTAAAGAAGATAATACATTATACTGACCTGGATGAAATGTTAATCGTTGATTATATTTTTTAGATTTTTCTCCAATTTTTTTAAGTAAATCTACAGCAAAGTCATAATCATAATCAGCTACCTTTGGATTTGTTTTATGAAGAAACATTTCACTTGACATGCGAAATACTTTAATTCCATTTTCTTCATTCCAATCCATCATTTTTAACATATCCTCAAGATTTTTAGTTATTCTTAATTTTAATTCTTCAATCCCACGTTCATCTACAATTCTAACAATAATTCTTCTAGACGCATATACTGGTGGTTTTAATTTTTTTAATGTAGTATTCATACAACATAAACCCAATTGGACTGGTTTAATTTCAGATTTCAACATTTTTTTAAAAATAATTAAATAATTATTATTTGATATTATAATTTAAAAATATAATATCAAATTATTATATTATGGACTTAGTTAAACAAGCACAAAAAAAACGATTAAATAAAATTAAAAATAATTCTAAAAAAGAATTACACGGTTGGTTATTAGTTACAAATATTCAACATAATAATAACAAAATATATAGTAATTATTACGATAATTCATATGTTGAAGTATCTTGTGTAACAGAAAAAAATATAAACCCATATGTTAATGGATTAGAAGTAGAATATAAAGGAGTAGTAAGTGAATATTTGGGAAATATGCCCCAAAAAAACAATATAATTGATAATTTATTAAATAAAATATATGATGATACTTATCCAAACAAATATATTTTTTAACTTTACTTTTTAATGTATTTTTCTATATTTTCAATATGTGATTTTATATATTTAATATCATTCTTTAATAATGTTACATCATTATGAATTTCACACATCTTTGAGTTATTAAATTCTTCTCTTTTTTCTTGAGCATGAACTTTAAATGAAATAATATCTAAATGCTGGGATTGTTGACCCATTTTAAATATTATTCCACTGGTTGTTATAAATACACCAATAAATGGAAATAAATGATTATTAATGTTTAACATAAAAATGTTAATATATAAATACTTAGATTATTAACCATCGCAATATAATTTGATTTAATTAATCCATTTTTTAAACAAAAAAGTTTTAATGGACTTTACTAATTTCCCAGTTGAAATACTATTTGTAATATTTGAACAGTTGCGTATAACAGACGATGAGGTAGGTAATGATGAAGATTATGGTGATGATGGTGATGATGATGGGTTGATGGAAATAGATCATCGCAGTTATTTTCATGAACACTTCAGAGAATATGATTTTGATAATTATAATGCATATCAATTATATGCTCTTTCAATATTAAGTAAGAAATATTGTAAAACATTTAACAGTGATATATACTGGGAACAAATATTACAATATAAGGATATTAATTTACCAAAAAAAAATTTCAAAAAAAAATACATTCAATCTATTATTCGGCCATACTTCAAAAAAATTGATAGATATTATAAATGTAAAATATTAGAAGAGAAGACTTCTTTAAAAATTCAAAAAAAAAATATTGAATATTTGGATGATTTATTTATGGATTCAAGTGAAAACGAATTTGGACAGTTCATGATCAATATGAAAGGGTATTGGGTTCCCACATTAAAAGATAAAATACCAAAGAAATCAAATAACTGGATGACAATGACTTTTGAAACTAGGGGATACCCCCGAAAAAAAATATATGGTTGGGAAAAACATGTATGTATAAGACTAAAAAAAATAATTAAAAGAAATATTCAATATTATTTTAATGAAATTGAATTATCAAAAAAAAGATTCAAATCATGCGAATTATATTTACAAAAATAATTATCTACCACCCTTTCTAGAACCGCCACCCATTCTACCACCCTTTCTAGAACCGCCACCCATTCTACCACCCTTTCTAGAACCGCCACCCATTCTACCGCCGCCACCACCTCCCATTCTACCACCACCTCCCATTCTACCACCGCCACCACCTCCCATTCTACCACCGCCACCACCCCCCATTCTAGAACCCATACTAGAACCACTCGACAACCAACCAGATCTTCCACCATTACCTCTACCACCACCACGACCACTTAATCCAACCGAAACATTAATCCCACCATCTGTATTAAATCCAGCCAAAGAATCGCCACTGTCTAATTCCCTATTTTCTCTACCATGACCACCGCGACCACCGCGACCACCAAGACCACCATGACC
>Ga0233414_10001162_pt1 | contig 10407 bp, 11 predicted proteins | sample Na_anoxic_10_MG_FD_189020 | JGI IMG/M metagenome (GOLD analysis project Ga0233414, IMG submission 189020) | Seawater microbial communities from Saanich Inlet, British Columbia, Canada - Na_anoxic_10_MG | ecosystem: Environmental > Aquatic > Marine > Inlet | place: Canada: British Columbia...
TCGGCTGCTACTCAATCGTGAAGTCCTCGAAATAGTTCACTATTCCTGTGGCTTCACTCAATCGCAGCAACCCAATCTGACCTAAATCTGAGCGCCAATTCTGCGAACTTATTTTTGAGTAACCCCTAATGTTCAATCTTTTCCCTGCAAGGTATTACAAAAACCGGAAAATGGCTGTGCCGGAGCACCTTTTCAGCAACACTTCCGAAAAAAACATGTTCAATCCCTGTTCTGCCATGTGTACCCATAACAATAATATCTACTTCCTCCTCCTTTGCAAACTTGAGTATCTCTTCATCTTCTCTGCCAGATTTGGTAACGATTTCAAGCCTAACCTGCTTCTCTATCTTATTTACATAACGTTCAATATAATTATTATCGATGTCTTCTTTAATGCCACCTTGTATCTTTTCCAACGTCTCACTATCTAACATAGAATTCACATATCCCTGATACGGACTATCAGGTATCACATGTAAAACATAAAGAAGCCCCTCATCTCTCTCGGCAATACCAAAGGCAAACTCAAAGGCGTAATCTGAGTTTTCAGAAAAATCAGTGCAGAAAAGCACCTTCTTGTATTTAGGATATTTCATCATTTTGCTCCTCATATTAAACTCCTTGCTTGTTTTGAGTTCATTGAGATTAGGAGTGACAAGCAACCACTAACGACCTTAAGCCACATAGGTAACATTAAAACCAGAGAACCTGAGTTCCTTAGCTATTGGTATTGCATCTTCGCACTTTAATCTCAAAAGTATCAGCCAATCTTTTTCCTCCTCCTCAGGCGGGACAGTCATCAGACTCAACAAAACTACCGCATGCCTGTCAAGGATTTCCATTATCCTCTGCATATTACCAAAGTCTTTAGTAGCCTTTATATCTATTCTCTTACCCTTTTCTCTTACCCCTAATACTCTTGTCATTATCCTCACAATATCTGATTCAGTGACAATGCCAACAAGCCTACCATTTTCCACTACAGGAAAGCCACCATAACCCATGTCTTGTCCCAATTGCATTCCTTCTTCGGCCGGCATATCAGGAGAAACAGTATAGGGGCCTTTGACCATGATGTCTTTGACTGTCATTTTAGACAAAAGGTACTGTAATTCATGAATGCTTAAGCATGTAGCTGCCGAAGGTGAGGCCTCTAAAAGCATGCGTTCTGTTACCAGGCCTACCAACTTGTTCTTTTTCAAAACTGGCAACCTTCTAATCTTATGGGCCCCCATTATCTTTCTGGCATCGTGAATAGATGTCTTCTCATCAACGCCTATCACATTTGTACTCATAAAATCTCTTACTCTCATTGTTTTTCTCCTAAATTTTGATAATCCTGTAAAAAGTCTCAAAATCGTCATGCCGGGACTGATCCCCGCTGATCACGGGATCTGCGACCGGCATCCAGAATACATTGAAATTACTGGATTCCGGCTTTCGCCGGAATGACAGAAAAGGGCATTTTTCTACTTTTTACGAGATTGTCAAAAATAATATTTGTAATAAAATCTATTGCTTTAAAAAGATAAGTTCAATCAGGTAAACTACTCAAAAACAAAAAGACCACCCCCATTTATGAATGGGGGTGGTCTTTTTTTGTGCTTATCACCTATCGTTATTAGGGAAAAATACCTATCATCAATCCCACATATTCAAATCAATAAGCCCTATTCGGGCTGCATATTTTGTAAGCCCAACATGCCCCTGAGCACCTGTTTTACGGACAATATTTGCCCTGTGGTTTTCAACTGTTTTTCTACTAATATATAAAAGATCTGCAACTTCTTGATTGGAGTAGCCTTCAGCCAGGAGTCTAAGTACCTCCTTTTCTCTCTCCGAAAGAGGATCTGATTGTCCTTTTATCCCTCTTTTTGTTTTACCTCCAAAATAATCCGATAAAACCTGATTCGCAATTGGGGAATCAAGATAATAACCGCCATTATTGACAGTATTAATAGCCGCTATCAGATTTTCCTCATCAGAATCCTTTAAAACATATCCTTTGGCACCTGCCTTTAATACCTGATCGATATATGCCTTCTTGGCATGCATTGAAAGAATAACTACCTCTGTATCAGGAAACCTTTCCCTAATTTGACGAGTGGCCTCTATACCGTCCATCTTCGGCATACCGATGTCCATAACAACTATTTTTGGTCTGTATTTTTTTGCCTTTTCAAGGGCCTCGTTACCATCGCCGGCCTCAGCCAAAACCTCAATATTTTCATTCTCTAAAAGGAGCGATTTGAGGCCCTTACGGAAGATGTTGTGGTCATCTGCTAAAATAATCTTTATCTTTTCTGTCATCCCCTTATTCCTTTTCTAAACGTGCAATAATTTTTGTGCCCCTTCCTGGCCTGGATATGACCTTTAGATCCCCCCCAATTAATGCCAACCTTTCCTTCATACTTATGAGACCAAGGGATCTTTTATATTTTCTTGAAGGAGAAAAAACGTCATCTACCATGAACCCCACGCCATCATCTTCAATAGTAGCATTCATAGAGCTTTCTGTAGAAGATAGATTTAAATATGTCTCTGTTGCCCTGCTATGCTTTAAAATATTATTTAACCCCTCCTGAAAAAGCCTATATATAGTAATATTGGTAACAGATTGAAGAGGTTTTTGAATTTTATCAAAATTCCATTTGATTTTTATCTCCGAGCATGACTTGAAATCTTGGCAAAGTTCCTCCAAGGCAGACACAAGCCCCAGATCCTCAATCAATGGTGGATGCAATTCATGTGAAAGACCTCTGATTTCCTTTATCGTTTTATTTAAAAGATTTAAGAGCTCACTCAATTGATGCTTTAGATCAAGAAGCTCATAGGGAATCTTTTTATTAACTCTGGAAAGACCCATCTTTAAGACAACTAATAATTGACCAATATTATCATGAATCTCCCTTGATAAAGACTCCCTCTCCCTTTCCTGAATATCTATAATCTGTCTCGATAAGAACCTTATCTTTTCCTCGGCTCTTTTTGTCTCCGTTACATCTTGAAGGGTTTCTACTGCACCACTTAATTTCCCTTTAGAATCCTTCAATGGGGCTGCAGTAAAATAGAGCCACCTTCCACCATGGCTAAGCTGAGGAAAATAATCCAAGGCCTCATACGCCCCCTCTATTAGGTCAGAGGCCTTGCATTTTCCTCCGTACCATCGGGGAATATCATCAATCTTTTCATCTATCAGAAGATCAGCCATGCATGGTCTCTTTTCATTGTAGAAGGCCTTCCACTGTTGATTAGTACCCACTACATTTTCAGCCTTAATCCCACTGTATTCTTCTAAGGCCTTATTCCAGTAAGTAACTTCATGTTTACTATTAATTACAAATGTTGGAATAGGTGAACCGTATAATATATTCTTTAGCTTATCCTCACTTTCTCTAAGTACATTCGCTGCCTTATTACACTTAATTGGCTCTTTCTTTGTCTTCTTAGTCATTTTTCCTGCTCTTTAAAGTGAACCATAATAATCCCATAATAGTTTAGCTATTTGAAAAAACCATGAGCGAATCACAAGGACATAAAGATCTAAACTGTTACATAATCCCTAATCTCTTGTAGATAAAGAGTATAGGGGCATCGGGTTTGTGTGTCAATAATGAACCCTCCCCATGGTATTGTGGTAAAAAGAGATCAAACTTTTACTTTTAAAATCAAGTCTGATCATATAGTATATTTATTAGCAAAGAGGCAAAATAATGCTGGATGCTTGTTCCTGGATACTGGATAGAGAAAGGAATGTTTTTTCTTAATCCAGCATCGAGTATCCAGTATCACGTGTTAAGTAGTGGAAATCTTGACATAAATATTAAAACCTTAGCTTAGATAATCGTTAGACCACATAAGATTAATGGGGGAAGGTATGGGACTCATTTTTGATAAAAATACTGCCGACTCTTACGATTCCTGGTACCGCTCGCTCCAGGGCAGAGCCACAAACAACGCCCTCGAACAGCTCATCCTTTCCCTGCTCGATCCCAAGCCAAGGGAAAGAGTCCTGGACATTGGCTGTGGAACCGGAAACCACCTCCTTATCTTCAGTAAACTTGGCCTTGATGTGAGCGGCATAGACGCCTCACGCTACATGATTGAAAAAGCCAAAGAACGACTCGGTCATCGCTGCACTCTCAAAAGATCAATGGCGGAAGATCTTCCATTTGATGATAACGAATTTGATCTGGCCGTCTTCATCAATACGCTTGAATACTTGGATGATCCCCTTCAGGCCTTAAGAGAAGCTGGAAGAGTAGCCAATAAGAAGGTATTCATAGGTGTTATAAACAGCCTCTCCTGGAATGGGTTCAAAAAAAGGATTCAAGGCTATCTTGGCGATTCCCTCTTTAGTCATGCAAAATTTTTCAACCTTTGGCAACTAACATCTCTTTTGCAGAGGGCCTATGGTCCGGCCCCTATTTCCTGGGGCTGCATTAAGACAAGGCCCTCTTTTGTTGAAAAAATGATGCCTTTCAGAAAAAACTTTATAAACTGGAATCATTTCCCTTTTGGATCCTGTTTGGGGGTCTCGGCCACTATGATCTACAGGATAAAAACAGACAAGATACCTCTTAAAATCAGGCTCAAGAAAGCAAGCCAACCTCTAATTGATGTCAAGACCCTTGAAAATCTAAATCGGAGTAATGGAGCCCAATGAGATGAAAGAGGCCTACCTGTATGAAAAACTCGAAAACGAAAAGGTCCGCTGTTTCTTATGCAACCACCAGTGCATTATTGGAAACGGCCGAAAAGGTATCTGTGGTGTCCGGGAAAATCGTTCAGGCACACTCATAAGCCTTGTATATGGAAAGGTGATTGCCAGGCATTGCGATCCGATCGAAAAAAAACCCCTATTCCATTTCTTGCCTGGCAGCCTCTCTTATTCCATAGCAACCGTAGGTTGCAATTTCAAATGCCTCTTCTGTCAAAACGCCGACATCTCTCAAGCGCCATCTGATCATGACAGGATTATGGGGGAAGATATGACCCCAGATCAGATCGTAAGGGAAGCCCTTAATGCTCACTCAACGACTATCTCTTACACCTACACAGAGCCAACCATATTTTTTGAGCTTTCTGTAGATACAGCCCGGCTCGCAGCCTCTAAAGGGCTTAAAAATGTGTTCGTGTCCAATGGATATATGACTGAGCAGTGTCTTCAAGACATAGCCCCAAACCTCCATGCAGCAAATGTGGACCTAAAGGCATTCAGTGAAAGATTCTATAAAGATCAATGCGGGGCAAAATTGGAACCGGTTCTTAAGACATTGGAAAACATGAAAAAGATGGGCATCTGGCTGGAGGTAACCACACTGTTGATTCCCGGGCTTAATGATTCTATAGAAGAGCTCAAGGATCTTTCTCGATTCCTGGCCACTCTTGATACAAACATCCCATGGCACATCAGCCGTTTTCATCCAACCTACCGCCTTACCAGTGCCCCTTCCACACCTCCTGAAATCATTCACAGGGCAAGGGACATTGGATATGAGGCAGGATTAAAGTACGTTTATGCGGGTAATCTACCTGGAGATGAAGGCGAGAAGACGTTCTGTCATGGATGTGGGGAACCTGTCATCGACCGGTTCGGTTTTTATGTCAAAAGAAATATAATCAAAAATAGTTGTTGTCCCAAGTGTGGTACTGAAATTCCCGGAGTATGGGAGTAGGCATCTACCTAATAACTAATTATACTGAACTTCCACAAGATATAATCCCTGCGGTGGGGCCATTTTCCCAGCTAATCGGCGGTCTCTTGATTCAAGAATGTCTCTAAACCTGTCTATACTGATCTTGTTCAAACCGGCTTCTACCACCGTTCCGACAATGTTTCTCACCATATGCCTCAAAAATCCGTCGGCCTCAATGACAAAACGAAGATGTCCATCTTCAGGACCATGAAGCTCAACTCTCATGATTGATCTGACGGCATTTGTATCTCCACTCCCGGAAGATCTGAAAGAGGAAAAATCATGCTTGCCCACCAGAAAGGGTAAACATTTTAACATTTTTTCTTTATCCAGAGACATCCTGATATGCCAGAGATAATTACGAAGGAAGACATCTGGATATTCTCGATTTAGTATCCTGTATTCATAGGTCTTGCTCCTGGCATTATATCTGGCATGAAATTCGAGTGGGACATATTCTGCATCTTTCACAAAGATGTCATCAGGCAGAAGGGAGTTAAGGCCTCTCTTGATCGCTTCGGGGCCAATTTTTGATGTAGTAAGGAAATTGCAAACTTGGTTAAAGGCATGTACTCCTGCATCAGTCCTGCCCGAGGCAATCAATTTTATTGGTTCTTCGACCATCATTTGAATCTTTTCTTCAATAACCCCCTGAATCGTCAACTTATTTCTTTGCCGCTGCCATCCATGATAAAGGCCCCCATCATAGGCCAGAATTAGTTTAATGTTTTTATCATCCACGGAATCACCCAATAAAAAAGGGAGCCTCAACTGAACTCCCTTAGAAATTATCTATTAAAAATAGGAAAAAATATTTATCGTTTTGAAAATTGAAATTTGGCTCGAGCACCTGGCTGGCCATACTTTTTCCGTTCTTTCATTCTTGAATCCCTGGTCAGGAACAAACCCTTTTTTAGCGAATCCCGCAAACCAGGATCAGCAGAAACCAGTGCGCGACTAATACCGTGTCTAATAGCCCCTGCCTGTCCAAGAATTCCACCGCCCCTGACATTTATATTTATATCAAACTTGTCGACCAAGTTGCTAACTTTAAGGGGCTCCATAATGAGCATCCTGTCCGATTCCCGGGTAACATATTGTTCCATAGGTCTTTTATTGATTGTTACCTGACCGATTCCCGGTCTCATATAAACCCTCGCCACGGCCGTTTTCCTTTTTCCTGTGGCTAAAAAAACTTCCTCTGCCATTTAAACCTCCAATTTCTCTAACTGCTGTGCATGGTGTGGATGCTCTGAACCAGCATAAATCTTCAATTTCTTTAATTGACGACGCCCTAAGCTATTTTTGGGAAGCATCCCTCTGACGGCAAAACGCAAAAGATCCTCCGGTTTCTTTTCAAGTAGCTTTCTGGCAGAAATCTGTTTCAGGCCACCTATATAGCCACTGTGTCGGTAATAAATCTTATCATCCCACTTTTTGCCGGTCAGCACTAACTTATCAGCATTAATTACAACAATAAAATCCCCTGCATCCATGTGGGGGGTAAAGATTGGCTTTTGCTTACCCCTCAATTGCGTGGCTATCTGCGTTGCCATCCTGCCCAACACCTTATCTTTGGCATCCACAAGGTACCACTTTTTGCTGACTTCATGTTCTTTTGCAACAAATGTCTTCATAGCAAATGTCCTTTTATTCCAAAAGTTGAGATTTTTAGATAAAATTCCTGTTAATGTCAAGCCTTTTCTTTTGATATTCCTTTTGAAAATACTATTGACAAAAAAATTCATTCCTGTTAGGTGAGTTTTTTATTTACCAATGGCGCCCGTAGCTCAGTTGGATAGAGCGCCGGGCTTCGAACCCGTAGGTCGCAGGTTCGAGTCCTGCCGGGCGCGCCATATACTGAGATCTTGAACATATCGCACCTTCGGTGTGGACCTGTAGGGGTTCAATTTATCGAATCCCGCTTTGCGGGACGTCATAAATGCCGCCCCTACAAGTATTGATGAACTCGTAAAAAGTCGTCACTCCGGTGAAAACCGGAGTCCAGGAACTCTGTAAGCGATTAAATTTAAGGTTAATAGGGGCCTGTAGCTCAGCTGGTAGAGCAGTTGACTCTTAATCAATTGGTCGGGGGTTCGATCCCTCCCAGGCCCACCAAAAAACTATCAGTGAAATATCAAAGGGTTAGCTGTTTCAGCTAACCTCTTTTTTTTGGCGGGAAATCAGCAATCACAGGCATTTAGAAATGAATAACACGACAGAACATTCAAAAACTAACATAAAAGTGATCCTTGCATTAACCCTGGTACATTTTACCGGCGATTTTTACGGTTCTTTTATCAATCCACTCCTGCCGGTCTTCCAGGAAAAATATTTTCTCACTTTGACGCAGATAGGATTGATCACGGGAATAAGCCGATTCCTCGCATTCGTTGTCCAACCCTCAGTTGGATATATGGCAGATCATTACCGGACGCGCTTGTTTGTCCTTGGTGGCCCCCTCCTGTCAATTGTCTTTATTCCTCTTGTGGGAATAGCCCCTTCCTTTTTGATATTGCTTATTTTTATATCTCTGGGGTCAATAGGTTCATCCATGTTTCATCCGTCATGTGCAGGGATGGTCCCCACTTACTCTGGTTGTAATTTTGGCTTTTCTATGTCTGTCTTCATCTTGGGCGGGACAATGGCCTTTGGAACTGGACCTATCTTTATTACCTCTTTTGTAAAGATGTTCGGCCTTGAGGCATCACCATACACAATGATCATTGGTTTAGTCGTGATGGTTTTTCTTTTCAGAGTAGTACCTATCCCCGACATCCAGGGGTTCGGTAATCTCGGGTTTATCTCTTCTATTAAAGAAGTCTTTGGGCCGGTCTGGAAATCGATGGCGCTGATTTGGGTTGTGATGGCTTTGCGAGCGTTTGCCAGTCAATCATTCATGACTTTTATACCAGTATTGTATGCTAAGGAAGGATATTCTTTAATTTCTATTGGGGTAATTTTTGCCCTCTTTACAGTTGGTGGCGCAATCAGTGGTCTTTTTGCAGGACACTTGTCAGACAAAATCGGATACAAGCCAATCTTTTTCACTGCCAACGGTCTGGCTACGTTAAGTATGTACTTATTGCTCTTTCTTCCAGGCAACTGGGTATATTTTTGCTCCTTTTTAACAGGATTCCTCATTCTGGCTACTCTTCCCTTGGGGGTAACTATGGCACAGGAATTGGCCCCAAATGGCAGAGCTATGGCCTCAAGTCTTATGATGGGTTTGGCCTTTGGAACAGGGGGAATGATGACACCTCTAACAGGAAGACTGGCGGATGTAATTTCGATTAGACCAGCTCTGGCCTTTACGGCAATAATTCCATTGTTGACAACCGGCCTCATTGCCTTATTTCCCGGAAAAATTTCATCAATCCTCAAACGGTCAAAGTAGATCCCTGGTATTTTACCTTGTGCATCTCCCCCTTTATCTGTTTAAATCATTCCCGCGCAATCACCTTTTCCCAATAAGACTTTCCTTGGCCTATACGACTATTCGGCAATTCGCATCAAAGTTCAATGCATCCCTGGCCTGGACGCGACCTGCCCGCGCTTCAGCTGTTGGATATCATTCATATCCTACATCTCCATGTCATTTATCATCAACATCTTATTCTGATAAAAGCATTCAGTCGCGGCGTCGTGCAAGTGGGTTTTTCAATCTCTTTTTTATTGTTTTTTACATCACAATATCCTAAACTACCCGTTAAAAGTGTAGGCTAATAGCACGCATTAGACCAAAGGTACGAGATTCCTAAAGACCATCATTCCAAGCAGAAAAGCAACTCGGGAGTATTTGTCATGAAAACGAAAACAAAATTGGATAAAGAGGAACAACAGATTCTCCAGGATTTCGAGAGAGGAGAATTCAAGCGCATCCCTAACTTTAAGAAAGAAAAAGAGGAACTGGAGGATGCAGCACACCAAACCCTTTTGAAAGATAAGCGTATCAACATCCGAATTTCTTCTCGAGACCTTGAGCGTCTTCAGAAGCATGCTGCAAAGGAAGGGATCCCCTACCAGCCTTTCATTTCTGGATCACTACATAAACTTGTAACCGGCCGATTAAAAGAAGTGGTCTAATTAACTGGCAGGTGCCTGTGGCGCTTGTTTGCCTTCTAAGCTTTCAGAAACGAGGCGACCAACAAAAATTGCAAACGGTGCAATATCCTGTTCCACACTTCCACTTTCCAACGCAGCCATATACTCTTCTCGTTTTTCCAGCGGAATAATGGTCCAGGGATAACCGCCCGCAGCGAGCATCACATTCATAAGAAATCGTCCCACACGGCCATTGCCATCCATGTATGGATGGATATATACGAATACGAAGTGCCCCAGAACAACACGCACGGATAGTTCCGGCTCTTCTCTCAGCAAATCAAAGAATGCTGGCATGCAGTCTCGCACAGCTTCATAGCGTGGCGGCACATACATTGAGCGGCGAATATATACCTGGTCGTTGCGGTAGCCAGCGAGGTCCGCTGTTCTTAAGATGCCAGCTGTTACGCTCGGTCCAAACATCTCACGGTTCCAATCACTGTGATCATCATCGGCAACTGCTCCAGGATTTTCGCCCTCCAATACCTTGCGTACGCTTTCCCTAACCGCCTGATAGGCCTTCCAGTACCCATGTGCAGCTAAGGCATTATGGTGTTCGCGATCATCCTTGTTCTCATCCGGATTCCATTCGCCGCTACGGACT
>Ga0233414_10001164_pt1 | contig 10400 bp, 7 predicted proteins | sample Na_anoxic_10_MG_FD_189020 | JGI IMG/M metagenome (GOLD analysis project Ga0233414, IMG submission 189020) | Seawater microbial communities from Saanich Inlet, British Columbia, Canada - Na_anoxic_10_MG | ecosystem: Environmental > Aquatic > Marine > Inlet | place: Canada: British Columbia...
CAGACATCTTTCAACATCGGCGTCAGCTACATTCCTCCAGTACTGGAAGAAATCAAATGGCGAGGTCTTAGCCTCATCAATCCATATAGCTCCCTGTTCGGTCTTGCCCATCTTATTGCCTTCGGATGTCGTCAGCAATGTGAATGTCATTCCGTATGCATCCTTTTGTTCAACCCGCCTGATTAAGTCAGCGCCCGCAATGATATTTGACCACTGGTCATCCCCTCCAAGCTGCAGCTTACAATCATATTCCTGGTTGAGCTTCAGAAAATCGTAACCCTGCATGACCATATAATTGAATTCTATGAATGACAGACCCTTCTCAAGCCTTGACTTAAAGCATTCTGCACTCAGCATCCTATTAACTGAAAAATGGACTCCGATCTCCCTGAGAAAATCAATATAATTCAGGCTGCCGAGCCAATCGTAGTTGTCAAGCATGATGGCTTTGCCTTCGCTGAAATCAATGATATTTGACATCTGCTTTTTAAAGCACTGCGCATTATGATTGATAATCTCACGCGTCATCATTCTGCGCATGTCGGTCTTACCCGTAGGGTCTCCGACCATAGCTGTTCCGCCGCCAAGTACCGCTATAGGCCTGTGCCCGGCTTTTTGCATATGCGCCATGACTATCAGTTGAAGAAAATGGCCGATGTGAAGACTGTCCGCAGTTGGATCAAAGCCTATATAAAACGTCACCTTTTCCTTCCCCAACAGTTCCCTGATTGGTTCTTCATGAGTCGTCTGTGCTATGAAGCCGCGCTCTTTCAATACATCAAATACATTCACTTTCCTCACCTCTTTTTAAATTATTTTGCACCCATATAAAAAAGCCCTCCCCCGTATAAGGACGGGATTGGACCGTGGTACCACCTTATTTCACATGCATAGCATGCCTCTTGGCCGTATAACGCCGGCAACCGTTTCCGCCTACTTTTTTCAACGGATCACTCCAGGGTGTACTTCGTCATCGCTGCTTCGCCGTTCCTTTCATCAACCGGAACGCTTTCTGAATCCCGCAGCGGGCTTACTCATCCCGCTCATCGTTTTGTTGCATGAATCTTACCATATCATGCTTTCTTCGTCAATAAATGAAGTGATAGGCTAGGTATTATGTTCCAAGTTAGATTTCCATAATTATTGGCAGTATCATTGGACGGCGTTTTGTTTTCTTATATAAGAATTCACGCAATTCTCTGCGGATAATGTTTTTCATAGCATTGAAATCAAGCGCTGACAAGTCATGGTCGCGCAGGGCGAAAAACGTCCTGTCCTTGATTTCATTAATAAGGGCTTCGGATTCTTTGACATAAACAAATCCCCTTGTTATAACATCCGGACCTGCAATAATTTCACCGCTTGCTTTTTCTACTGTAACAACAACTGTAATCAACCCGTCCTGGGACAGGTGTTTCCTGTCACGAAGCACTATATTGCCTACATCACCGACTCCAAGGCCATCAACCATGAGATATCCGTTTTGTACTTCCTCTTTCACATGAGCACTCTTATCACTGATTTCCAGAACCTGGCCTTTATCCATGATAAAGATATTCTTGTGTTTCATGCCGATTGAATGAGCAAGGTCACCATGCCTTTTCAGATGCCTGAACTCACCGTGCACCGGCATGAAATAATCAGGTCTTGTCAGGTTGTGTATTAATTTAAGCTCTTCCCTGCAGGCATGCCCGGAACTGTGGATTTCGCTTATGGATTCGTAAATAACTTCAGCCCCTTTTTTCAAAAGACCATTGATAAGCTTATTTATCGGTTTTTCATTACCCGGTATGGCTGAAGCTGAAATCACCACAAGGTCACCCTTGTGTATCTCTGCTTTCTTATGGGTATCCATTGCCATTCTCCTAAGAGCTGACATAGGTTCGCCCTGTGAACCCGTGGCTATGAAAACCAGCCTGTCAGGCTTATATTTATCCATGTCCTCGGGTTCAATCAAGGTGCCTTCGGGAACATTAAGGTAGCCCAGTTCCATGGATTTTTTCATCACATTATGCATGCTCCTGCCGAATACTATTATTTTTTTATTAAATTTTATAGCCGCATTGACAACCTGCTGAACACGATGCACGTTAGATGCAAATGTCGCCACAATGATTCTTCCGCCGGCCTTCGAAAAAATGTCTTCAAAAGACTCGCTGACAACCCTTTCGCTTATTGTAAAGCCTTCCTTTTCAACATTGGTGCTGTCCGCCAGCAGAAGCCGCACTCCCTCTTCACCGAGTTCTGCTATTCTTTGCAGATTCATCGGCTTTCCTGCAATAGGCGTATAGTCAATCTTAAAATCAGAAGTATGGATGACGATTCCGACCGGGGTGTGTATTGCCAGGGCTGTTGAATCAGCTATGCTGTGGTTCGAATTTATAAACTCAACTTTAAAACATCCCAGCTTTATGACATCTCCTGCCTTAACTACATTCAATGATGTTGAATCAATCAAGTCATGGGATTCGAGCTTATATTCCAGCAGGCCAAGAGTAAGCGCAGTACCATATACCGGGGTATTTATCTCTTTAAGAAAATATGGGACGGCCCCGATATGGTCCTCATGTCCATGGGTCAGAACCAGCCCCTTTACTTTATGTATATTCTCAATCAGGTAAGTAAAATCAGGTATAACAACATCTATTCCCAGCATATCATCCTCGGGGAATATGATTCCGCAGTCAACAACTACAATATCTTCCCCGTATTCGAAAACAGTTATGTTCTTCCCTATCTCCTGGACTCCTCCGAGAGGGATAACCCTGAGTTTTTTCTTCTTCCCCACATGATCTCCTATTGTATATAATTGAAGAACAACGGTAATTCAACATTCTGGACTATAAGCTCATACCCGCCGTCGCCATCTGTAATGTACATGTCTCCGGTACTGGTTTCAAAATCGTATCCTGTCAGGAATGCCAGGCTGCCGTCTCCGAAATCCCAGCAGTAATGCGTTTCTTCAGCAACTATCTGAATCTGGTCATTGGCTGATAATCCCCTGATATATGCGTTACCCCTGCCGAGACCTGATTCTTTAAAGAAGTAAAGTTGCTCATCACCTTCAAGAACACCGAATGTTTCAACATTGTATTTATCTACATGAACTTTTTTATCATTAGGGCCGACAAAGAACAGATCGTCCTGTAACAAATAAACTAAATATTTACCTGTGGTTGAAATCGTGTATTCCTCGACATACTCATCAAATTCAACCTTTGCATATTCACCGTCATCAAAGTTAATCTTTGTTAATTGCCCTCCTTCTTCAGGAACATAATATTCAAGGCCATATATCAGAGAGTAATCATCGGACGCCTGGATGTTTGTGACATCCGTAGCATTTATCAGAACTTCTTCGCCTTCTTCTGTCATAAGGCATAGGTCCGCTACATTGATAACTTCATCGTAATACTTAAAGTAAAGGTTCATATCCAGGAATTCAGTATCAGCCGTAAGCGCAACCTCTACAGTAGCCAGGCCCCAGACATCAGATGCGATTTCCTCCCTTGCAAGAGTGTTCAGGTTAATCCTGCTCATATCTCCTGAGAAAACTTCATTATCATAGTTATGAACCATCAGGACCTTGTCCAGTTTTTCATCTGTGAAAACCTGAAGTACATCCTCGCCAAGCAAGTTATTCTCACCATTAGAATATAGGTACATATCAACCATTTCGCCATATTTCAGCCTTTTTCCGTAAACTATCTTAGATCCGTCGAAATTAGTCTTTGGCCAGTTCTGTCTGAAAGTGCCTTTAGGCACATAATCACCATAGAAAAACATATGGTCGTCAACGAATGAGCTTTGGCCATCCTTATTTATGAAAAGCGATGTTGTATCTGTAGCAGCATCATAATATTTTGTGTAAATCACACTCTTGCCATCGCCTGATATATTGAACCAAAGTGGTTCCACAGAACCTTCTACCAAGTCCTTGCCATCTTTAACTGAAAATGTATATAAATCATATCGAATGTTATCATATCCCGTGCCGCCCTGAACGCCGAAATTCGGCTTGATATATGCAACGGTAGAATTATCATCGGAGATGGCAAAATAAATCCCGGTATCTTCCTCTATTAGGGTTTTGCGCCCTTTATAATAAACACAGAAATCGCCCAATGCCGAACCTCTTTCATCAAAAACTGTGTTTTCAAAAAAGTACAGGTACTGGCCGTCCTTGCTAATTAAAACCGATGACAGTGCCTCTTCCTTAGTCCGGCTGTCGGGATCTTGAAACATAGATGTGCTAATCAACACTTCGTCCTTGCCCCGTTCTTTAATATAAAGGTTATTTCCGGTTATGTAATATACGGGCTCTTCATACTTAACATCTCCGCTGTAACTGACTTCCTTGTTTGAAAACAGCACAATCAAGGTTATGGTCATTATTAATGCAATACCGATATAAAATCCATATTTCTTAATAAATGGCTTAAATTCAAATTTCTTCTTTGTTTCTTCCATTAATGCGGCTCCTTTTAGCTTTATGCAAATTTACTCATGGGATTCTGCCTGTGGCATTCTTCTATAATGCCGATCTGCTTCTTAACCTGCTCGGAGGTTACAACCAGTTCGGCTCCCTCAGTTATGTGGGCATGCAGCATATCATAGTATGTGCCCGTCATATAAGAGAATGTACCGAATTCTTCGATATTGAGTTTCCATTCTTCCTCATACCACTTTATGTTTTCAAAGCAATATGCGGGTTCTCCTTCGGTGTCTTCAAGCGGTTCCTTAATCAAGTGCTGGTCTTTACATTCTTCCGGTTTGAAATATTTATAGTTTATCGTATCCATTGTCGCAGTAAGACCACCCTGCGATCCTTGTATATTGTATAAGAAAGGGTTATAAGCTTTGCATGAAGATATTTCAATATCTATAACTGGTTTTCCTTCACCGAAAAGCAAAACCTTTACATAGTCCTCTGCATCTCCGTAAGTATTAACTCTGTCCATGAAACATTTAACTTCAGGTTCTCCGTCACCGAACAATTGCAGTGCCTGGTCCATGGGATGTGGTCCGGTATTAAGAAGACTTCCGCCATTGAACGCCTGCACTGTCTGCCAGTCCCATCTACGCGAAAAACCGTTAAAAGAGATGCTGATCTGAACAATCCTTCCAAGAACGCCTGAATCAATTATTTTTCGTATTTCTGTGAAATATGCAGCAAACCTGGACTGTTGGAAAATATAGAATCCTACATTGTTTTCTTGGGCTGTATCTATAAGCGATTGAACTTCATCAGCAGTCTTGGCGAGAGGTTTTTCACACAACACATTGAAACCATTTTCCATCAAATCCTTTGCGACTTCCACACGCTTATGGCTAGGAGTCGCAACTATAACAAGATCAATATCTTTACGGTCCAATAATTCGGTATAATCAGAATATGTGTCAACATCTTTTCCGTACCTGGCGGCGGCTTTTTCACGCCTTGATTCAATTGGATCTACAATAGCGACCGTATTGAATTTATCAGGAGCATCCAGCATTGCCTTGCCGTGGATTTTCCATCCGCTCCTGCCCTGTCCTAGTATTGCTACATTAAGCTTTTTCATGTAAGTACCTCGCTTTGGTAAAATTCTCTAATAAATATACAATACCCTTGGGCAAATATCAATTGCACAAAAGCATATTACCACTGAACCATCCCAATTATAAATCAAAATGGCATTCAATAACCTGAATTCATCAAATGTTCAAAAAAAATTCACATTTACACCGTACCGCAGACAAATCAAGAAAGAAGGTCGAGGAACGGTGTAGTGCCCTGAACGGTAATTTCACGCATCCGGTCTGCAACGAGTGAATATTATCGTTGGCACACCATTGAAAAATACCGCAGCGAAGTGAGGAACGGTGGAATTGTAAACATTTTGTTAACAAATCTTCAGATTTGTTTTTTTTTATACCTGTTCAGTTAGAATATAAGTAGGAGTGGAATTATGAAAAAACTGATATCCATCATCCTTGTATTCACTTTACTATTTATCCTTTCAGCATGCAATGATAGTTCAGAAAGGTCCGACCGACCTGAAATGGAGCTGACTGATACTATTGACTTAGGCGAGATTGATGCAGGCCTTAAGCTGGATGATACCGCTGCATTTTCTTATGTAACCTACAGGGCCAGCCGGGCAATCAGGCCGTATTTTGTGAATAACGATATATTTCCGGGTAATTTCTTTATTTATGAGACAAATACACCTCATATTGATGATGTGAAATTATACGGATATATGGATGAGAATTTCGCATCTCACTGCAAGCCTATATCATTATCGCCCAATGCTTTTGCACTGGGGCTAACAACGATTGACAGTGAAGACGGCTCATATGTAGCTAATAGCAATTTTGAGCCCGTTGTTGAAGTATCCCCCGGCTATGCTATGGTAGACAACAGCATAATAAAGGTGACATGGAAAGAGAAGGTTCCGGAGAACGTTACCGTTCTATCCGGTTTTGATCCAAATTCATATCTTGTCCCTTATCCGGTAGACACCGGGGATTTCTCGAATGAAGGTAAAGTATATGCATATGGCTATGTGACCGCCGAAGCTATGACATCCCCCGATGAAATAAATGATTCCTTTTTTGTAATCCCTGCTGTATTCGATGATGCACGGCCATTTTTTAACGGACTGGCCGCGGTAAAAAAAGACGGAAGATGGGGATATATTGATGAAAGCGGCGATGTTTCCATTGATTTTCAGTACTTCGAAGCAGGTGATTTCACAGACAGCGTTGCTTTTGTATTTAAAGGAGAAGCCGCTGAACAGTATATGGTTTCAGTCAACGATAAGCCTGAGGTCAGATATGTAACTAGGGGTTACTGGGGCTTGATTGACGCTAATGGCAATCCCCTGACCGAATTTGACCAGATCACTCATGTAAGCGATTTTCATAATGGATTGGCAATAATCAATTATGACAGTCGGCCGAACGGCTATGCAAATATAAAGGAATTGAATGAGGAACAGGGCTATATAAGTATTAACCAGAATTATATGAACACAAGCGGCGAAAATATGCTTAATAAAAATATTAGCAGTGCACTTCTCGAGCCTTTTAATGATGGTATCACGGTAATTGTCAATACCGGGGCATATTACTTTTGCGATATGAATTTTGATAAGATATTTGATTCAACTTTTTCATCAGCCCGTAATTTCAACGATGGGCTAGCTGTGGTCAGGACTGGTAGGCGTTATAAATACATTGACAAGAATGGAAGGGTTGCAATTGAAGGCAATTTCCTGGTCGCTAATGATTTCAGCAACGGTTATGCATATGTAGTTAAGGAGTTTAATAAACCGGGCTATGTCATTGATAAACTTGGTAATGAATACCTGAAAGAATTGAACATATACGGTATGAGCATGTTCAATGATGAAGGTTATGCAATTGCTTACACAACAATTGACATCAATGAGTTAACTCAAGACCGGTTGTATTATATGATCCGTATAGAGAATCTACCCGACTGATTATCCCTTAGAACTACTAAAAACGTAAAAAGCCCTTCTGGCAATTTACGATTTTTTAATATTTTGAGTATTTTCCTCGAAGAGGTTTTTTAAGCATTAATAACGGCAGGTCTGTTTCTCGGTCTTACCCCAGTCGGAGTTGGCGACTGTTTTGATGTGGTCGGGCAGATGATCGTGATTATCATAGAAACCAAGGTTATATTTCCCGTCTTCGTAAATTATTTCAGTTACCGACGAATTTTCATACCATGCAATGTCCTTAACTTCTTCCAATGGTAAGTTGCGGATATAGGCAATAAGGGTTTTTATGACTGCACCATGTGAAAAAATCGCTATTGAACTGTCACTGGGATTCTCCAAAACAATATCATTCAAAGCTTTTACCGCTCTTTTTTGAACATCATACAAGTTTTCACCATTCGGAGGCTGTGCCAAATGAGGAAGTTCACGCCATTTTTGAAACTCATCACCCCATAGTTTAAAAATATCTTCATAATCGCGGCCTTCCCAATCCCCGCCGTTTATCTCATTAAGATTTTCCTCATTTATAAAAGTATCCTTTAATCCGGGCAATGCACAATCAGCTGTCTGGATTGTCCTGCCCAGCATGCTGGTGTAAATCTTATTTAATTTTTTGTCTTTAAAAAATGTTCCAAGCAATTCAGCTTGTCGCATGCCGTTTTCAGACAGGGGAACATCTTCACGGCCATTGAAACTAGGGCTAATGTTGCCGGTTGATTCAGCGTGTCTCACCAAATATATAATCATTTAAGCTTAATCTCCGTTTAATATTAGCGCACCGGTCAGTTGGCTGACGCTCCTAATACCGTTATCCGCCATATAGGATTCTATACCCGCTGTAACATCAGTACAAGCAAAAGGATTGTTGAAATTCCATGTTCCCACCATAACTGCGGTTGCCCCGGCCAGTAAAAACTGTATTGCATCTTCACCAGAGCATATTCCCCCCATTCCTACAACCGGTATTTTAACAGCTTTATATACCTCATGAACCATCCTAACTGCAACAGGTCTGACAGCAGGTCCCGAAAGACCGCCTGTGTTGTTTGCAAGCACAGGACGTCTTGTCTTTACATCTATAACCATTCCCGTGATTGTATTAATTAGCGAAACTGCATCAGCCCCTTCAGATTCCGCAGCCATAGCAATCGAAGCTATGTCAAAGACATTGGGTGTCAATTTAACCATTATTGGTTTTTTTGTAGCCTTTCTTACGGCTTTTGTGACTTCAGCCACACCGGCTGTTGTCGTCCCGAAAGCCACACATCCATGCTTTACATTAGGACAAGAGACATTTACTTCAAGCATATCAATATCAGTTTCATCGAGCCTTATGGCCATCTCAATATAATCTTCAACTGTATTCCCTGCGATATTTGCTATGATTTTGGTCTTGAATTGCTTTAAATATGGAATTTCATCGCTGATAAAAGCATCTACACCCGGATTCTGCAAACCTACGCTATTTAATATTCCTGATGGTGTTTCTGCAATCCTGGGGGTATTATTACCTAAACGAGGCAATAATGTAAGGCCCTTGACTGAAATCCCCCCGACTTTGTTTAGATCAACATAGTCTGCATATTCATGCCCAAACCCATATGTGCCGCTTGCGGCAATAACAGGATTCAAGAACTCAACGCCACCTATTTTTATACTTGTATTTACAACCATACCCTAAACCTCCGGGAAAACTATATCGCCGTCAAAAACAGGCCCGTCTTTGCAGACGGTCATCCGGCCTGTACCGGTCTTTGTTTTTACTTCACATGAACACACCAGGCATGCCCCGATGCCGCAGCCCATACGTTCCTCAAGGGAAATACAGGACTTATCCCCGTTCGAACGGACTAAACTGACAATTTTCTTTGACATTACTTCAGGTCCGCAAACGAATACCATGTCATACATGCCTTTTTTATATGTTTTTACAAAAAGATCCATAATATATCCGCCGTGTCCCCTTGAACCATCATCAGTCGATAAGTAAACCCTGCAGCTTTCCCTGTCAAATTCATCTCTCAGGACAACTTTTTCAGCACATTGATATCCCATAAATACATCAATGTCGCATCCTGAATATTTCTTTGCCAGATAATACAGTGGATATATACCTATTCCCCCACCCACTATGGCTATTCGCCGGAACGACTTATCTACCGGAAAACCATTGCCAAGCGGCCCCATGACGTCCAGTAACTCTCCGGATTTTCTCTCAGACAGCAGCCTGGTGCCTTCACCACGGATTTCATAAGCTATGTCTATTGTTCCTTTGCCAGCATCCGCATCCATTATGCTTATTGGCCGCCGAAGCACCAGTTTATTATCAGGGGAACACAGGATATTAATAAACTGTCCCGGTGAAGCTTTTACAGCTATATCAGGAGCTTTCAGTCTCATAAGCATATTATTCTTACAGAAATTATCATTGGAAATGACAGTTGCGTTCAGTCTCATCATTTATTCCTCTTTAATTTGTTCAATTCAATGGCTTCCATATCCTCAATCCTGACTCCCCTTGCAAGGCATTCTACAAAAGCCTTCGCAGTATCAAGCGATGTTAAGCATGGGATTGTCGTTTCGACGGCTTTCCTTCTAATTTTAAAACCGTCCCTTTCTGGTTTCCTGCCTTTTGTCGGCGTATTAATAACAGCGCAAAGGGTATCTGATTCCATAAGGCTTAGCACATCCCTCTCTCCTTCCCCTATCTTTCGGACAACACTTGTGGCAACCCCATGGTGGTTGAGTGTTGCTGCTGTTTTGGCAGTGCCATATAAATTGTATCCTAGTTTCTCAAATTTTTCAGCCAGCGGAACTATTTCCACCTGGTCGGTATGCCGTACGGTAAGCAGCACATCCTTCCTGTCCCTGTGCATTACCATACCG
>Ga0233414_10001165_pt1 | contig 10398 bp, 8 predicted proteins | sample Na_anoxic_10_MG_FD_189020 | JGI IMG/M metagenome (GOLD analysis project Ga0233414, IMG submission 189020) | Seawater microbial communities from Saanich Inlet, British Columbia, Canada - Na_anoxic_10_MG | ecosystem: Environmental > Aquatic > Marine > Inlet | place: Canada: British Columbia...
TGACGCTGGCACTGGCACTGGCACTGACACTGCCCCGTCCCGGCCTCGGTTCTGGCCTCCGTTCCGGCCCCGGCCTCGGTTCCGGCCTGCTCCCGCCCCCCGCTCCATTGACACGCGGGGCGGTCAGTGCTGATCTCCGTTCCCATGCAGCTCCGCAGCGACAGTTTCAAAGACGGTGATTTCATCCCCAGCCAATACGCGTTCGGCAAGACGAGCGCTGAGGGCCAGATCGATCTTTCCGACAACAAGAGCCCGCATCTGGCCTGGTCGGACTTGCCAGAAGGCACCAAGTCGATCGCGATCCTCTGCATCGACGGCGATGCGCCGACCAAGCCTGATGATGTGAATCAGGAAGGCCGCATGGTTCCGTCCGATCTACCGCGCGCGGAGTTCAGCCACTGGGTTCTTGTCGATCTTGCCCCCGATGCCAGTGTCGCGGAGGGAGTGTTCAGCGACGGCATCACGGCAAAGGGCAAGGACGGCCCCGACGGGCCTCAGGGAACTCGTTGCGGTATCAACGACTACACCGGATGGTTTGCCAGCGATCCGGACATGGCCGGCGACTACTATGGCTACGATGGCCCCTGTCCCCCGTTCAACGACAGCATCGTCCACCACTACCGGTTCACCGCGTATGCGCTCGACGTCGATCGGGTCGCGGTAGACGGCAAATTCACCGCCGGGGACGTACTTGCCGCGATCGACGGCCACGTCCTTGGTGAAGCGAGCCTCGTCGCGAAGTACAAGATCAACCAGAACGCGCAAGAGCTGTAGCCACAGCCCATGAATCGGAGGGACAAGGCCGATCGCATCGGCGAGATCCTCGACGCGCTCTACCCAGAGCCGCCGATCCCACTCGATCATCAAGATCCTTACACCCTCCTCGTGTCGGTAATGCTGAGCGCGCAAACGACCGACAAGAAAGTCAACGAGGTCACGCCTGCTTTGTTCGCCGAGGCTTCGAATCCCGAAGCCATGGCGGCATTGCCCGTCGATCGCATCCTCTCCTTCATTCGTACGGTCGGACTTGCGCCGACCAAGGCCAAGAACATCAAGGCGATGGCCGAGCTCCTGATCGAACGACACGGCGGGGACGTACCCGACGACATCGATGCGCTCGAGGCGCTACCGGGTGTGGGGCACAAGACCGCATCCGTGGTGATGTGCCAGGCCTTCGGCCGTCCCGCATTCCCCGTCGACACGCACATCCACCGTCTAGCTGCGCGCTGGGGACTCTCGGACGGGAAGAACGTCGTCAAGACCGAGGCCGACCTCAAGAAGGTGTTTCCCGAGGACACCTGGATTCGCCGGCACTTGCAGATCATCTACTTCGGACGGGAGTACTGCCCGGCGCGCGGTCATGATTTGAGCCAATGCGAAATCTGCGGATGGGCGGCGACAAAGAAGCGAATTGCCGAGGAATCTCGGCGCAGCTGACCAAAGCGCCTGGTCGCGACGCTGGCCGAGAGCCATAGTCCTACCGATGAGTATCGAGTTCCGCCTGTTCCGCATCCCGGTTCGCATTCACCTGTGGTTCTGGCTGATGGCGCTGTGGCTCTGGACGCTGAGAAGCGAGGAGGGCTGGGCCGGGCTCTTGATCTGGGTCGTGGTGGTGTTTCAGGGCATCTTGATGCACGAACTCGGTCACGCCCTGGTCGGTCGGGCGTTTGGAAGGCAGCCACGTATCGAGCTCATCGCACTGGGTGGCCTGACCTGGTGGGAGCAACGCGAACCGATAAGTCCGGGGCGAAGCCTCGTCGTGAGCGCCGCCGGTCCTGCGGTAGGCATCTTCATCGGATCGCTGGCGTTGGTGTTGATGGACGCGTTGCGCGTGCCCGATCCCTCGCTCGCTCGTTACGCGTTTCGTTCTCTGATTTTCGTCAATCTCGGCTGGGGTCTCTTGAATCTGCTGCCGGTCCTACCGCTTGACGGCGGCAACATTGTGGCGTCGCTCATGGAGCTCCTCGCTCCATCCCGCGGGCGTTTGCTGGCGTGCTACGTCTCCTTTGCCGTCATCGGCTTGCTGTTCGCGGTGACGGTGACCTTCAAGCAGTATCCCGCGACGATTCTCCTGTTCTTGCTCGCCTTCAGCACGTACCAGGCCTTCAAGGCAGAGAGGCAGCGCGGCACCTCGCAAGCGGCACCGGAGGGCACGCCACCCCAAAGCCTCGTCCAGCGGGCGTTCGAAGCCCTCGAGCTTGGCGATGGCCAGGCTTTGATCGGCGCGGCCTCCGAGCTCGTCGCAAAGGCCGACGCGACCACGGAGCTCGACGAAGCGTTTCACCTCCTGGCCTGGGGCAGGCTCATCAATGGCGAGCCGGGTGAGGCCCATCAGGCGTTGACCTCGATGTCCGGCGATCGGAAGGCCGATCCGGCGCTCGAAGGCGCCGTCCTGGTCGAGCTGGGCAAGCCCGACGATGCCGTGCCCTTCCTAGAGGCGGCTCGCGAGCGTGGCGGGGCATTTGTCGAGGCCTACTACCAGCGCGCCCTACGAGAGAAAAATGCCTGATTACAGGGGCTTGAAGGAATCTTCCCCTACCTTGCTTGCATCCATGCGAATGATGGCATATATCGAGGGACCATGCCGTTCGCCGTCGCAGATTCCCCGCGCTGGGAGCTCTACCGTCTGCTCGGGGAGCCACGGCGGCTCCGCTTGCTCGGCCTCACTTCCGAGGACGAGCTCTCGATCGGCGAGCTCGCAGAGCTGACGCGGGAAGCCCAGCCCAACGTGTCCAAGCATCTCAAGCTGCTTCGAGAAGCCGGCCTGGTGGCCGTACGTCGCCAGGGGACGCGCGCGTTCGCCCGTCTGTCGCCCGATTTGAATGGGGACCCCTTGCTTGCGGATGCGATACGCTCCGGCCGAGACCTCTGCGCCGAAGACGGTAGCCTCGAACGCGTCGTCCAGGTGATCCAGGCACGCGACGAAGATGCCCGAGCATTCTTCGAACAGCCTTCGGATGACGCCTCTCCGCCGCCCGTCGCGGCATGGTCCGCCTACCTCACAGCCATACGCACGCTCTTGCCGAAACGCGGTCTTGCGGTCGACCTAGGCACCGGGGATGGCGCATTGGTCGAGCTGCTGGCACCGCTCTTCGATCGAGTGATCGCGGTCGATCGCTCTGAGAAGCAGCTCGAGGCCGCCGCGGGCAGGCTGTCGAGCCATGGATACGATCACGTCGAGCTCGTCCAAGCGGACTACGACGACGCCGCCATCGTGGCGCGCGTTCGTGAGCTCGGTGGTGCCGACGCCGTGTTTGCCGTGCGGTTGCTCCACCACGCGCCGCGCCCCCAGCAGTTGGTGTCGCTCCTGGGCTCGCTGGTGCGGCCGGGCGGCCAGGTGGTGGTCATCGACTACTGCTCCCACGACGACGAGCTCATGCGCGAGCGCCAGGCCGATCTCTGGCTTGGATTCGAGCGCGATGAGCTTTTTGATTTCGCCAAGTCAGCCGGGTTGATCAACCCCGAAGTTTTTGTCATTCCCGCAGCGCGTTACGGGCCTGGCCCCGATGCCCATTTGAAGTGGCAGGTGCTCGCAGCGCGTCGCGAAACGAAAGAGGAGATAAGACCATCATGAGCCCAAATCCAGATCTGAAATACAAGGTTGCAGACCTTTCGTTGGCCGACTGGGGTCGGAAGGAAATCGCGATCGCCGAGCACGAAATGCCGGGCCTGATGGCGCTTCGTCGTGAGTATGGCGCCCAGAAGCCGCTTGCCGGCGCACGCATTGCGGGTTGCCTTCACATGACCATCCAAACTGCGGTTCTCATCGAGACTCTGATCGAGCTCGGCGCGGAGGTGACCTGGACTAGCTGCAACATCTTCTCGACCCAGGACCATGCCGCGGCCGCAATCGCCGCTGCCGGTGTTCCCGTCTTCGCCTGGAAGGGGGAGACCGAGGAGGAGTACGATTGGTGCATTCACCAGCAGCTTCTCGCTTTCGCAGGCGGCAAACCTCCGAATCTCCTGCTCGACGACGGCGGTGACCTCACCGCGATCGTCCACCAGCAGTACGCAGATATGTTCAACGGCCCCGATCGCATCCTCGGTTTGTCTGAGGAGACGACCACGGGTGTTCATCGTCTTTACGACATGGAGCGCGAGGGCTCGCTCAAGTGCCCCGCGATCAACGTGAACGATTCGGTCACCAAGTCGAAGTTCGACAACCTCTATGGTTGCCGTGAGTCGCTCGTCGACGGCATCAAGCGGGCAACCGATGTGATGATTGCGGGCAAGGTGGTCGTCGTGGCCGGCTACGGTGACGTGGGCAAGGGCTGCGTGCAGGCGGTGGCCCGCGCGGGCGCCCGCGTTCTCGTGACAGAAATCGACCCGATTTGCGCGCTTCAGGCGTCGATGGAGGGCTACCAGGTCGTCACGATGGAAGAGGCGGCTCCTATCGCCGACATTTTCGTCACGTCCACCGGTTGTTGCGACGTCGTCACCGGCGAGCATATGAAGCAGATGAAGAACGAAGCGATCCTCTGCAACATCGGACACTTCGATTCCGAGATTCAGATGGCATGGCTGACCGACCCGGCCAACGGGGTCACCGAAGACGAGATCAAGCCGCAGGTCGATCACTTCATCTTCCCCGACGGCAAGCGCATCATCGTGCTCGCCCGCGGGCGTCTCGTGAACCTCGGTTGCGCCACCGGCCACCCGAGCTTCGTCATGAGCAACTCGTTCAGCAACCAGGTGCTCGCGCAGCTTTCCCTCTGGATGGAGCGCGATCGCTACGAAGTGGGCAAGGTCTACGTGCTGTCCAAGGAGCTCGACGAGAAGGTCGCGCAGCTCCACCTCGGTCAACTTGGCGTCAAGCTCAGCAAACTAACGCCCGCTCAGGCAGAGTACCTTGGAATTCCGGTCGAGGGACCCTTCAAGCCGAGCTACTACCGCTACTAGAACGAGATGGTCTCGCTCCTCCTCGAGACTTGGCGCTATTTCCAGTCGCACGATGGGCGCCTGCTCTCGGGAGCAATCGCCTTTTATGCGTCCCTGGCGATCGCGCCGCTCGGGGTGGTGGCATTGCTGATCGCGTCGCTGGTCATGCCAAAAGCGGAGGCCAGGGAGGAGCTCGTCGACCAAGTCGGCGCGTTCCTCGGCGATGACATGGCGACGTTCCTGGTCGAGACGATCGTTCAGCTAGGCGACGAAGCGACGAGCTGGGCGGCGCCGGTCATCGGCACCGTCTTCATGCTCTACATCTCCGCACGCCTGTTCTCGATGCTGCGTCGCGCGCTGAACCACATGTGGGGGATTCGGCCCAAGCTCCTGGTTCATGCGAGTCGCTCCGAGACGCTGCACCTGGCGGAGCGGAGATTGCTCGCGTTCGCGATGGTGCTGATTTTCGGCAGCTCGCTAGTTGCCCTGGTGTTGCTTCATTCGGTTGCTGCGGCCGCCGCCCATCTCCTCGGCGATAGCGGTTACATGCTGAACATGGCGGAGTTTGGGAGCGCATTTGCGGTCTTGACTCCCTTGATTGCCCTCGTTTACCGCTGGCTTCCCGACGCAACCATCGCGTGGCGGGACGTCTGGGTCGGGGCGGCTGTAACCTGCTTGTTCGTCCTCGGGGGCTCGTTCTTAATCGGGCTCTACCTGGGCTACGCGAGCCCAGCGTCGATCTATGGAGCAGCCGGCTCGCTGATCGTTCTGCTCCTGTGGATCTACTACACCACCCAGATCTTCCTGATGGGCGCGGTGTTCACCCGGGCTTGGGCGCGGCATCGCGGCAGGGCCATCGAGCCGCTCCCATACGCGGACATCGTGGAAACCCGCGACTACTCTGCAAACGTCTCGGCCAGCGACGCATAGTGCGGCGCTTGCGCGGGCGCTTCGGCCATGGTGCCGGGCATGTGCTTTTCGAGGAAATCAAATAGCGCTCCCCACTGCTCGCGCGCAGCCGCACGCCAAAGCAACACGTTGAACGCGTGGATCTCACCTCGAAAGACATGCAGCTCGCAGTTGGTGTTCCGCCGCGCGAGTGCCTCGCTGAGTCGAATCGTGTCGCCCAGCAGCGGGTCGGCGGTTCCGACCGTCGTGAAGAACGGCGGAAGGGGCCGGCTTCCTGGAACGGCGGGTTTCTCGAACAGACGCAGCGGACTGGCGAGTGGAAACTGAAGCGCACGCTTCACGCGCCGGCCGAGATACGAGTACGCCGTGCCCCGGATCTCGCCCTTGATCCATCCGGCCATGCGCCGGCTCTTGTCCGGGTCCCGCCAGAAGCGACGGACGTCGTGCAGATCGAGCAGGCCATACAAGGGAGCAACGCAGGCGATATCCACCTCGCGCTCGAAGATGCTACGAGTGAACGGTTCGGGTCTGGGGTGCGTCGTACAATAGGCGAGGGCGGCGGCAAGGTTCGCGCCGGCGGACTCTCCGATGATCGCCAGGCTGCCGGTATCGGCCCCGTACTTGGCACCGTTGTCGAGCACCCACTCGAGAGCGGCCATCGCGTCTTTGAGCGGCTTTGGGTACGCATGCACCGGGCCGAGCCGGTAGTTGATGTTGAACACCTGGTAGCCTTGCGCCGCCAGGACGTAGGCCATGATCCGATGGGTGTCCTTCGACATCATCGAGAAGGCGCCGCCATGGATGTAGAGGATCGCCGGCAGCTGCCCCACCGCGTCCCGCGGCCGGTAGATGTCCAGCAGGTGCGAACGCTTGCGGGTGTTCCGATATGGGACGTTGTGCTCGACGTGAACGCGGCGCCAACTCTGAATGAGCCACGGCAACACGCCATACCCAAGGCGCGAAAAATGGTTCGCTGCCTTGTCCACGCCGTTGCGAACCAACGGCATGACCGAGTCACGGGCACGGGTCATAACGCGCCACTATAGGGGATGAATGGGGCTACGAAAAGAAGCCGAGCCTCTTGAGCGCGCCTCCGTAGATGAACTTAATCATCCCGTCGATTTCCTTGAGGGTTTCCGGTGTATGCGGGTACCACACACGCTCCTTTTTCACCGTCCATCGGTCGATGAGGATCGGCTGCTGGTGCGTGTATCCACGAAGGCCGCCGAGGCCGTTGACTTGCCCCACGCCGCTCTCCTTCATGCCCCCAAATGGTGCTTCCGGTGCGCCGTACGCCATCGACGCGTCGTTGATCACCACCGAGCCGGTTTCGAGGCGCTTCGCGATCTCGATGCCCTTCTGGGTGTTCCGCGTCCAGACGCTGCCGCTCAATCCGTACACCGAATCATTGGCGAGACGAATCGCCTCTTCCTCATCGGCGACGCGCATCACCGACACGATCGGGCCGAAGGTCTCTTCCCGCATCAGGTCCATCGTGTGATCGAGATTGCGAACGAAGGTGGGCTTGTAGAAGAGGCCGTCCGTCGTGTCTGCCTCTCCGCCAACGACGATATCGGCGCCCTTGGCCCTCGCGTCCTCGACGTGGCGCTCGATGATCGACATCTGCCGGTCCCAGAACACCGAGCCCAGGTCGATATCCTCACCGGTGCCGTATCGGAGTTCGCTGACGATGCCTTTGACGCGCTCCTCGAACTCGTCGGCGACGCTTTCGACCACGTAGACGCGCTCCACACCCATGCAAATGTGGCCGGAATTCAGCATCGAGTTGAAGACCGCGCCACCGGCCGCGCGCTCGAGGTCGGCGTCTTCGCACACGATCATCGCGTCTTTTCCGCCCAATTCCAGGGTGCATGGAATGAGCTGCTCCGCGCAGGCGGCTGCGATCTTCTTCCCGGTTCCCACGCTTCCAGTGAACGAGATTTTCTGCACACCGCCATTGACGAGCGCCGCGCCAGTTTCGCCGTCGCCATGCAAAACCTGCACGACGCCTTCGGGTACGCCGGCTTCTCTCAGCAGTCGAACCGCCCACTCGCTCGAGTGGGGCGAAACCTCCGACGGCTTCAAGATGACCGCGTTGCCAGCCAGGACCGCTTGCACGGTGGGGTTGATCGCCAGCGAGAACGGGCCGTTCCACGGCGTGATGATGCCGACCACACCGAGCGGGCGATAGTGCATCACCAGCTTCTTGTACGGGCGAAGATAGCCGTGGAGCTTTCGCTTCTCGTCGGAGAGCTCCTTGACGGCGCGGCCACACCAGAAGTTGATGTAGTCGCAGCCCGGAAGGATCTCCATCATCAGCGACTCGAAATGGGTCTTGCCCGTCTCGCTGATGAGCGTCTTCACCACCTCGTCGCGCTTCTCGACGAGAATGTCGATCGCCCCGCGGACGATGCGGGCGCGCTCCTCGACAGGGACTCGCGCCCACTCTTTCTGCGCGTCGCGCGCTTTGGCGATCGCAAGCTCCACGTCGGCTTGGCTGTTGACGACGATCTCGCCGACCGATTCACGGGTCGCCGGGCTGCGGATCCCGAGCCGGCGGCGCCCCTCGGAGGTTGGGGAAAGTGGTTCGACGATGGCCATCCATTCGCTCCTATTGCTGCGAGGCCGGTGGGCCCTCGAGTGAAACACGTTCTAGTAACCCGGGGCCCAAACGCAAGCAGCAGAGCAGAGTTAGCATTAGTGGATTATTACACTTATATTTCAAATCATGCGCTCAGGGTCTTGGATGGTCTTGCTTTGGATCGTCGTGGCGGGTTGCGGGGAAGCCCCGCCGGCCGGAGCGCCTCGTGCCGTCGGGGCCGGTGGCGTCGACTTCTCCTGCGACTGTCCGTTCGGAGAGGAATGCGCTGACGATGGCCTGTGCATCTCGATCTGTGGCGATGTGGCGGCCTGTGTCTTTGGAGGCACCGCCCAGTGCTGCGCGCCCGGTTCGGTGTGCAGAGACGGAAGCTGCGCCACCGACTGCGGAAGCGACGTCGAGTGCAATGGTGTCTGCTGTGACGGCGCCGAGATGTGCTTCGAGGGGTCGTGCGTGGCCCGGTGCGATGCCCCATCGCAGCTCTGCGGAGACGACAACGCGCTCTGCTGTGCAAACGGCGAGGCATGTATTGGTGGCGCCTGTGTCCCGCTTCTCGATGAGTGCGCGCTTGGTGAGGATTGTGAAATCGACGAGCTCTGTGAGCCTAGCCTTGGAGTGTGCATCCCTCGTGACGCGGTCGACGTATGCGAGTTCAGGCCGCCAGTCGGAGAGTTCGAGCCGGCCATCGGCTGTCGCTGGACGCCTCCTCAGGCGCAGATGGGCGCTACCGACGAAGAAATTGAAATCGCCCGCATGAGCGAGGTGGTCATGACGCCTGCCGTCGCCAACCTCACCGACGACAACGGCGACGGCGTTACCGACATGCTCGACACGCCTGACATCGTGTTTGCGAGCTTCGACTATAATGCGGACGGATGCTGTACGCGGCGAGCCGTCGTGCGCATCGTCTCGGGTGGCTGCAACGGCGACGGGACGATGAGCACGCATGCCACGCTCAAGGGTCTTACATCGGACGATTGGATTGGGAACTCCACGGGCATCGCGCTCGGCAACCTCCACCCCGATCACATGACCGGCGAACGGGTGCCGGAGATCGTCGCGACCTTCAAGAATGGCGGCACGATCGCTTGGCGGCGAACGGCCGATGATGGCTCGGCCTGGGAGGTCATGTGGCAGAACGACAGCCTGCCGACCAATCAGCACACCCGCGGCGGCGCCCAACCGTCGATCGCCGACTTGAACGCTGACGGCAGACCGGAGGTCATCATCGGCAACGTAGTGCTCGATGGTCTGTCGGGTAGGGGGCCCGGCGATGTCGACCTGCCCGCCGGCGCGCTTGCCTGGGACGGGCGTGATCTAGAGGCCGTGACGCCGAACGCGAACCTCGGGATCGGCAATAACGCGTTCCTGGGTCCCGTGTCGACGGTGGCGGATCTCGATCGCGACGGTCTGCAAGAGGTGATCGCCGGAAACACAGTCTACAACTACGATGGAAGCGAGCGTTGGACCTTCGAGTACACGACGACCAACTCCAGCTGCAATGGCTCGCTCGACTGCGACGGTTACAACGCAGTCGGCAACTTCGATGGAGACGACGACGGCGAAGTGGTGATCGTTCGACTCGGTGAGCTGTTCATCCTCAACCATGATGGATCACCGGTCGCCGGCATCCCGCTTCCGATTCGGATTCCGGGCTTTGAGCACCCTGATGCCGAGTGGGATCCCGCCGCCAAGGACAGCGATGACGTCGAAGAGCCAACCTACTCGCCGGCGGCGTACATGCCCTCCGTTCCGCTTTTCGACGAAGACGGGGACCTGCTGCCGCCGGAGCGGATCCTATGCCAAAAGCCGTTGAACCTGTTCGCCTATGATGAGCTTGGGAACCCGATTATGAGTGATGGAGCTCAGGTCGTGGTCCACACGGTGGGCTCCAACGAGAGCGGGCCGCCTACCGTGGCGGACTTCGATGGAGACGGCTTTGCCGAAGTCGGCACCGCAAGCTCGACCGCCTACGTGGTATTCGACTTTCAGTGCACTGGAAGCCCGCTGCC
>Ga0233414_10001168_pt1 | contig 10363 bp, 9 predicted proteins | sample Na_anoxic_10_MG_FD_189020 | JGI IMG/M metagenome (GOLD analysis project Ga0233414, IMG submission 189020) | Seawater microbial communities from Saanich Inlet, British Columbia, Canada - Na_anoxic_10_MG | ecosystem: Environmental > Aquatic > Marine > Inlet | place: Canada: British Columbia...
TAAATCTGGAGAAAACCAATATGTATATGGAGACGGATAATCTGGTTTGAAATAGAATATTCTTCCGTCCATTATCACACCTGTTCTATGGTATCTATATAAGAGCCATCTGCCTATGACCTATCGAGATTTGATCGTCGAGAGAGAGGGATCCCTGGTCAAGGTGATCCTGAACCGTCCTGAATCTTTAAATACTATTACTGTACCTATGCTTGAGCAATTGAAAGAAGCAGCTTTGGACTTTCAGAATAATACGGATATCCGTGTTGCTATTATAACAGGGGCATCTGGGATGTTTAGCGCTGGCCTGGACCTTAAAGATCCGGGGATCAAGAAAATGTTATCTGGTACCATGGAAGAACGACGGGACCGTGTCGTATTAGGATCTCGTGCCTGCCAAGCCTGGGAAGAGACAAAAGTTATTACTATTGCTGCCATTGAAGGGTTTTGCATCGGAGGCGGTGTTTCGTTGGTTATTTCCTGCGATTTTCGCATTATGGGTCAATCCGCATTCATGCGCATACCCGAGGTGGAATTAGGGTTGAATTACAGCTGGGGTTCCATCCCCCGATTGCTGCATCTCATAGGCCCTGCCAAAACCAAGGAAATGATCTTGTTAAGTGAGCGAGTACCACCAAAAAGATGCCTGATGTGGGGCCTCGCAGATCAAGTGGTTTTAGATGGAACAACCCTAAAAGCCGCTTTAGAATTGGCCGAAAAAATCCTCAAAAAACCGCCGATACCAGTTACAATGACAAAACAGGCCATAACCAGCATAACAACTTCCTTTGACAGGACTGGCACTTATATGGATGAAGATCAGTTCGTCCTTACTACCTATACGAAAGATCATAAGGAGGGTCTGGCCGCTTTTTTGGACAAGAGAAATCCACGGTTTAAGGGAGGATAAAGGGGAATATATGGATCTTGAAATTTTTGAGAAAATGGATGCGCCAGAACTTCGCAATTATATTGAATTCCTTCTCTGGCATTACAGGGTCGTTGATGCCTTTTGGTTTCTATATGTGGCTGAACGCTTTGATCAGGAAACCGCTGAGCAAATCAATGAAAAGGTATGGGGGCGAGTTCCCAGTATGGCCGTAAAAGACCTGAAATCTCGATTTAATATCCGGGAAAGTGGTCTTAAAGGTTTTGTTAAAGCTCTCAGGTTTTGGCCCTGGTGTATTTTAGTGGGATATGAAATTCAAGAATCAGACGATGAAGTGATCATATCTATATCATCCTGCCCTACACAGGAAGCCAGGATTAAGCGGGGTTTAGGTGAGTTTGTATGCAAGGATATGCACCGTGGAGAGTTTTTAAGCTTTGCCCGTGCAATAGATGACCGTATTCGCGTTGAATGCCTTTTTGCTCCTCCTGATCCTCATCCAAAAGATATGTTTTGTAAGTGGCGTTTCTATCTTGAATCCTAATATCTCACAAAGAAAGGAGCCTCAGGATTATGAATCATAACGCTGCTATTGCTATTGTGGGGACATTCGACTCTAAAGGCGAAGAACACCTTTTTCTCAAGGACGGAATTGAAAAAAGAGGATTCCGTACGCTGACCATTAGTGTTGGGACAAAAAGTCCGTCTCCTTTCCAGGCAGACTTTGATCTTTTTGAAGGCATAAAAGGAGATGGTTCTGTGAGCCGGGACCAGGCCATCCAGGCCACACTCCTGCGTGCACAAGGGCTGATTCAAGAACTATATGATAAAGGAGAAATATGCGGGATTATTTCGGCCGGAGGTGGCACGGGGACTCACCTTGCCACCGGTATCATGCATGTGCTCCCTTTAGGTGTTCCCAAGGTAATGGTCTCTACGGTGGCATCTCGAAATATGGCAAAGATTGTGGGAACCAAAGATATCACCATGATGCATAGTGTGGTAGACCTTTTAGGCGTAAATAGCATCTCTGGCATGGTCTTAGACAGGGCGGCTGGTGCTATTTGCGGAATGGCACAGGAACAATGGAAACCCAAGATTGAGAAAAAGCGTATAGCTCTCACCTTTTTTGGTTTCATTACACAGGCTGCTGAAGGCATAAAAGAATGTCTGGAGGAGATGGGCTATGAGGTGATCGCCTTTCATGCCAATGGTACAGGAGGTATGGCCATGGAAGAATTAGCGGCAGAAGGGTACTTTCATGGTATACTGGATCTTGCCACTCATGAACTGGCAGACGATATGATGGATGGTTATTGTGGGGGGATTGGTTCTGAAAGACTTTTGCCCCAGCCTGGGTTTGATATACCCCGCCTGGTTGTGCCTGGGGGACTGGATTGCGCTGTTCTGGAGTTTACCCGCGATAACGTACCTGATGAATTCAAGGATCGAAAGATTTTTTTCTATGACTTTCGCTCGGCAATCCGGCTCAAGGAGAATGAGACCCTGTTCCTTGCAGGTCAGTTGGCGGAAAAATTGAACCATGATCCCTTAAATATAAAGGTGCTTATTCCTATGAAAGGATGGTCTGAGGCTGACCGTGATGGTGGTCCATTGTACGATCCAAGAATGAACGAATCATTCGTACGGAGATTGAAGCAAGATCTGAATCCTAAGATCGAGGTTAAGGGAGCGGACCTTCATATTAATGATTCCTCATTTGCTGAGCTTGCTGCTAACATCATGGATGGGATGCTTTAGTCGAAGATCCCGTTTTTAAGCGGGGGTGGTTTCCAGCTCGCCTGCCCGCCATCGGCTTCGCCTTCAGGCGAGGCGGGCGGGTAGAGCCTGCGCCTCGGAGAGGAGGGGCAAGGGGAGGGGGTAAAGTTAGAGGTTTTCACCGGAGTGATGACTTTTCACAAAACCGTCAAAAGTATTCATAAGAAAAATAAAAATGAAATTGACAGAATTCTTTTGCTCGAGCATTATACAGATTATAATCAATAGTGACGGCTTCGTAAAAAGTCCAAGATGACTCCCTCTCCCCTTTGTCCCCTCCCACCAGGGGAGGGGAAATATGACCTTTTACGAGTGCATAAAGTTTTATGTCCAAACTGTCCAACTATTTCCCACTCCATCTCAAAGTGCCTTTCTTAAAAGGGAGGTTGCTAAGAAAATTTCGCAATTTCGGTAAGTTGTAAAAAACCTAAAACATACGTTTAACCTATAACTTTGAAAGGAGAAAAAAATGGCAGATGAAAAGGCAGGCAGGTTTCCGGATCCTCATGAGTTTCAAGTTCCTCCAGAGCTTGAAGGCTGGGAAGAGATGTATCCATCACATTATCTGTTCTCCAAAGACAGGGAAGATTGGGAAAAGAATCAATTCTGGTATCATGACAAAATACATGCTCCAGAGCCCATGCCACCATTAGATCTCGTCTTTCAAGAGGCATGGCAAATTTCTCTTTCACAATACACTACCAGGGTATTCTGCATTCCACCTGCCCAGGGGATCGCCCAGAGGATGGTCGGGCCATACATGTACATCTGTGCGATTGCACCCCCGCCGGATGAGGTGATAGGCGAGAAGGCCCAGTTGTTTGAGAAGCGGGTATTCTATGTATTTGAACACTATAATGAGTTGTGGGACAAGTGGCTGACCAAATTCAAGGCCCTTGGTGAAGAGATGGAGGCGGTTGAAGTCCCAAAAGAACTACCGAAATTTATTCCAGAAGACCAGGTCCTGCCTGCACCCACAGGCTACTATGTATCATATGATGTTATTGAGGCATTTGATAAACTGGTCAACAAGATGTTTAAGGGCTGGCAGTACCATTTCGAAATGCTGAATCTGACCTACCTTGCCTACCTCATGTTTGGTGATGTTTGCAGGAAGCTCTTTCCGGGGATTAGTGAAAGCGCTATCGGCAAGATGGTGGCAGGGGCCTATGTGTCCATGTTTCGTCCTGAGGAGGAGCTCTGCCAGTTGTCCAGATTAGCTACCTCTTTAAGTGGTGTGGCAGAAATCCTTAAGGGCGAAACGACGGCAGATCAGAAAAAAATAGAGCTTGAAAAGTCAGAGGACGGAAAGAAGTGGCTTGAGGCCTTTGATAAAGCCAAAGACCCGTGGTTCTATGTATCATGTGGAAGCGGGTGGTTTCATCATGAAGGGAGCTGGATCACTGAATTAGATATTCCGTTTAGCTATATCAAGAGTTACGTGGAACGTTTGGAAAAGGGAGAGGTAATCGAGCGGTCTCTGGATGAGGTTGATAAGGAAAGAGATGAGACTGTTGCCAAGTACCGTGAACTGATTCAGAGCGATGAAGACAGGGAATCCTTTGATGGCGCCTACAAAACCGTAAGAACCATTTACAAGTATGCCGAGGACCATCTCTTTTGGGTAGAGCATTGGTTCCACACCATATGGTTTGCCAAGATAAGGGAGTTCGGCAGTCTTCTGGTTGATAATGGTATGATAAGTGAAGTGGATGACATATTTATGTTCAGCCGCTACGAAATACCTGAAATTCTTACTGAGGTGGTCACCGGTTGGGCATTAGGGGTGGATATACCTGTAAGAGGCGATTATTACAAGGCCAAGGTTGATAAGCGAAGGAAGATCCTGAAGGCGGCAAGTGAGTGGAACCCGATCCCGGCGTTAGGCGTTCCGCCCGAAGAAGTGGCAGAGCCTTTCACCATCATGCTCTGGGGTGTTACCACCGACAAAGTCAAGGAATGGCTCAAAGGCATGGGGGAAGTCGGTGCTGAGGATGTATCTGAGATTAAGGGTTTTGCTTCATCGGCAGGTGTTGTTGAAGGCCCGGCCCGGGTACTTAGGCACCTCAAGGAGATCATGGACCTCAAAGAGGGAGAAATCATGGTGTGTCCTACCACTAACCCCTCCTGGGCGCCTGTATTTACCAAGATAAAAGCGACGGTTACTGACATTGGTGGGCTCACCAGCCATGCGGCCATCGTATGCAGGGAATATGGTGTCCCGTCAGTTACGGGGACTGGAGTCGCAACATCTGTTATCAAGACCGGGGATATTATCAAGGTTGATGGTGATACGGGTGTGGTTACTATTGTTGAAAGAGCGGGTTAAACCTAAACCCCCTTCTCCCCCTCCCCCTGCCCCTCCCACCAGGGGAGGGGAGATGTGGGTAAGCTCAGCGCCAAGGGAGGGGGAATTGTTTGACGGAGGAAGAGATGGACTACATCCTGAATTTTGAAAGTCTGGATAAAAGTTCACTCCAAATGGTTGGAGGAAAAAACGCAAGCTTAGGTGAAATGATCAAGTCTGGCATCCAGGTTCCACCCGGATTTGCAGTGACTACCGATAGCTACTTCAGCTTTATAACAGAAATGGGAATAAAGGGTAAGATCTTTGACATCCTCTCCAATATGCCTCCTGATGATGTGGAATCACTTAATAGGGCCAGTGCCGAGATTCAGGAACTAATCAATAATGTCTCTTTGCCCGGTGAGATTGCGCTCGCCATAGGGGAAGGTTATTCCTGGCTTTGTGAGAAATGTTCTATTGAAAATGTACCCGCAGCAGTTCGGTCAAGCGCAACGGCCGAGGACCTGCCCACGGCAAGCTTTGCCGGACAGCAGGACACATACCTATGGGTTAAGGGAGAAAAAGAAATCATTAATGCTGTGCAGAAGTGCTGGGCCAGCCTGTTCACGCCGCGTGCCATAGATTACAGAAACAAGAATAATTTTCCCCATGAAAAGGTACTGATAAGCGTTGGGGTACAGAAAATGGTCAATTCAAGGACAGCAGGCGTCATGTTTACGCTTAACCCGACTGACGGGGATCAGTCCAAGGTTGTCATTGAAGGGAGTTGGGGATTGGGCGAGACCGTAGTGTCCGGTTCTGTAAATCCTGATAAGTTTGTCGTGGACAAGGTGGTGATGGAGACCAGTGAAAAGACCATATCCGCCAAGCACATTAAATGCGTCTATGACCCTGAAAAGGGAGGAGTGAGAGATATTGATGTAGAAGAGGATATTCAGTCTAAATGCTGTTTGGAAGACCAGGAGATAAAGGAACTGGTAAAAATAGCCAAGGAGATCGAAAAACACTATGACCGTGCCATGGACATAGAATGGGCTATTGATAAGGATTTTTCTTTTCCGGAAAGTGTGTTCATTGTACAGGCCCGCCCGGAGACCGTGTGGAGCCAACGCAAAAAAGGATCTCTTATCGGGAAAAAGAGCGGTTACCAGCTATTGATGGAACAGGCCATGAAACGTATCAAGATTCCAGAATAACCCCAAAATCTTTTTGAGAGCTTTATATTGATGGTTTCGTAAAAAGTCAAAAAACGTCCTTTTTTGTCATTCCGGTAGGTCCCGGATCGAGTCCGGGAGGAGTTCAGACAAGCTGTAAACATTTGATATAGCTGGATTCCGTGTTCCGCCGGAATGACGGGAAATTGTATTTTTCGAATATTTACGAGGTTATCAAATCTAGAGTATGATTATTATAAGGAGGTAAGACATTAAGATGAAAAGCATAAGGGATTTTATTGAACAAGCTGAAGCACAGGGTGTACTTCAGCGGATCAAGGCAGAGGTTGATTGGGATCTGGAATTGTCTCATATCGCAAAGCTAAACGAGGAAAAGAAAGGGCCGGCCCTTCTTTTTGAGAATGTAAAGGATTATGATTCTCCAGTGCTCACCAGCGTCTGTACCACAACAGAAAGACTGTCGCTGATCATGAGTATGCCAAAGGATTCAACTTTAGTGGACCTTATGAGGCATTGGGTAGAAAAGGGAGAGACCAAAGTCCCTCCTGAATTAATTGATACAGGCCCTTGCAAGGAAAACAAAATGATGGCCGACGAGGTCGATCTTTTCAAGTTTCCTGTGCCCAAGTTCTTCCCCATGGATGGTGGACGGTTTTTCGGAACAGCCCACTTCGTGGTCACTAAGGACCCGGAATCGGGTTGGGTCAATCTGGGAACTTACAGACTGCAACTCCTCGACAAGAACCACCTTGGAACACAGTTTATTAAAGGAAAGCACTCCGATATTATGCTCAAGAAATATCAGGCCATGGGCAAACCCATGCCCGTGGCGGTGGTGGTTGGATGCGACCCTCTTCTGTTTTTAATGGGCGCAGCCCGGTTGTCCGCTTTTGAATCTGAGTATGATCTTGCAGGCTCTATCCGTGGGGAGCCCATTGAAGTTGTTAAGTGCGAGACGAATGACCTGATTGTCCCGGCCACATCAGAAATTGTGGTGGAAGGAGAAGTGGATGCTGATAAGTTTATGGAAGAAGGTCCATTTGGCGAATATACAGGCTACTATTCAGGCGTGGGCACCGATCCCCGGAACTATATAAAGGTCAATTGCGTTACTTACCGGAACAACCCCGTTTTTATGGCTACAACTGTGGGCCGGGCCGTTACGGATACACACATGACCATGGCCCTCACCTATGGCTCCACCCTGTGGCAGCAGCTTGTGGCCATGAAGATACCCGGCATAAAGGCTATCTACTGTCCGCCCGAGGGGTCGGGGAGGTTCCTGGCTATTATATCCATGAAGCAGATGTATCCCGGACACGCCGATCAGGTACTCACAGCCGCTATATCAACGGAGATGGGGGCCTATGGCCTTAAGACGGTCATTGTGGTGGATGACGATATTGATCCCTGGGATATCTCTCGGGTTATGTATGCATTGAGTTTTAGATTTCAGCCCAACAGGTCACAGGTTATTAAACGGGGAAGATCCACACCGTTAGATCCATCACTTCCCATAAACGCAAGGGAGATCACAGGCAGGTTGCTTTTGGATGCAACCATTCCTTATGATTGGAAGGAAAAGCCCATACCGATTGAGCTTGACCCGGAAGTGGTTAAAAAAGTCGAAGCCAGGTGGTCGGAACTAGGGTTTTAGGACAGAAGATACCCCTATGTAACACTACAACAACGTTTACCCCTCCGTCATTCCAGCGAACCCCGTACCTGATACGAGTCCGGCATGACAGAATCCAGAATTTGGTTTCAACGGTAAGTGTCGTTGTAGGGGGTAATTCCAACAAGGAGTTATTATCATGTCAGACAGCAGCTTATTAGATGGCAAAAAGATCCTCATAGTGGATGATGAACTTGATGTTTTAGATGCATTAGAAGAGTTGTTGTCGATGTGTAATATTGCAAAAGCTTCCACATTTGATGAAGCCAAAAAGATGCTGGAATCCCAGGATTTTGATATAGCAGTTCTGGATATCATGGGGGTTGATGGCTACAGATTATTAGATATTGCCAAGCAAAAAAACATAACAGCCGTTATGTTGACAGCCCACGCATTTACTCCTGACAATCTCGTCAAGTCTATCAAAGAGGGAGCCGCCAGTTATTTGCCAAAGGAAGAAATGGCGAATATTACCATTTTTTTAAATGATATATTAGAAGCCAAAGAAAAAGGGAAAAATACCTGGGAACCCTGGCAGGAGAGGTTGCCTTCCTCATATTTTGAAAAGAGATGGGGCTCTGCCTGGGAGGATACGGACAAGGAGTTCTGGGAGAGATTCCGGGCAAGTATTAAAGATAGGATATCTGAATCTAAGAAAAGTGATTAGTTGAGCCAAACTCGAAATGGAGGTATGAAGTGAAACCGATTCGTTATGATCAAGAAGAAATAGAGAAAAATTTAAAGGAAGGGTACTGGGATAAAACTATTTTGCCTGATTACTGGGATAGAAATGCCAGGCAATGGCCTGATAAGGAGGCCCTGGTAGATTCAATTGGGGGCAGGCTCACCTGGGCTGAGGCCTCACAAAAGATAGACAGAATTGCTCTTGCCCTGGTCAAGGAAATGAAGTTGAACAGGGATGACAGGTTAATGGTGCAGTTACCTAACTGTGTTGAGCAAGTCCTGGTGCGTCTTGCCTGCGAAAAGGCAGGGGTCTTATCTATTCCCGAAATGACGACTTTCCGGGAAACTGAGATAGCAGACATTGCCGGCCGGACAGAGGCAGCGGGTATTGTTATCCCCAAGCTGTACCGGAAATTTGACCATTACCAGATGGCAAAGGAACTCCAGGCCGATTTGCCACACCTGAAACATATTATTATTGCTGATGAAGATGTGCCTGAAGATTGCATCTCTTTACAGGAGGTAATGGAACATCCTTATGAGCAGGAATATGACCTTATTGAACTTATAGCCAGAAAGCTGGATGCAGTAGAAGAAGTAGGGTTTTTGATTACTACTACAGGTACTACCGGTCTTCCCAAACTTATTGAACACCGGATTGCGGCTCGCGAGGTATGGACGGCAAAATCCCATGTCAGGAATTGGCAACTTGGTCCTGATGATTGTGTCCTTGCCATTGCCCCACTGGCCGGGGCAGCAGGAGGTACACCGGCCTATGTCACCGCCCCTGTAGGCGGAGCCAAAATTGCTTTAGAGTATCAATATCGAGGGGAGGGGACCCTTGAATTTATGGAAAAGGAAAGGGCTACGGTTATAGCCCTTGTCCCAACTCAGTTGGCAAGACTGCTTGAATTGCCTTTAAATAAATATGACCTGTCTTCATTGCGCATCATCAAGACAGCGGGTGGTTATTTGCCGCCGCCACTTGCCAAAAAGGCTGAGGAACAGTTCGGCTGCCCGATACTCGGTACCTATGGCACACAGGATACAGGTTCAATATCCGGCGTACCAATAGATGCTTCCGAAGACCAAAGAAGCACTACTGTTGGTCGGTTGCATCCAGGAATTGAGATAAAGATCTTAGACGATTCGGGAAGTCCTGTGAAACAAGAGGGGGTAGGAACCCTTTGGTTTAAAGGGCCGGGTAATTCGATCGGTTATTATAAGGACTTTGAAAAGACCATGACCGAGGCATTTGATAAAGATGGCTTTGCTACTCCCGGAGATCTGGTCACCCTAATGGATGATGGCTATCTGAAAATTATGGGTAGAAAAAAGAATATCATCATCCGCGGTGGACAAAATATCTACCCCAGAGAGATTGAGGACTACCTCCTTTCAAACAAAAAAGTTACCAATACTGCAGTTGTCCCTATGCCGGACCCGGAAATGGGCGAGCGGGCATGCGCCTTTGTCACTCTTAAAGAGGGAGAGCAATTTACATTTGAGGAGATGATTGATTACCTGAAGAGCAAGAAGATCGCTCCTTTCAAACTCCCTGAAAGGCTTGAAGTACTGGAAGCCCTTCCCCTTGTGGGAGAAAGCGGCAAAATAGACAATAAGGCCATGGTTAAAATGATAACTGAAAAACTCAAAAAGGAAGGTAACATTTAGGTCTTCTGTGCCTTTTGGCTTTTCACCAACCTCGTATGTCAGGGTAAGAATATTCTGAAGATGAACAAAATAATACTCATCCTTGTAATGGCAGAGGAGAAGTGGGAAGAGGCTGATTTCTTGCGCCAGCAGATTGAATTACGCGGGCAAAAAGCGAGGATTTTGGATATGGGTTTATT
>Ga0233414_10001169_pt1 | contig 10361 bp, 7 predicted proteins | sample Na_anoxic_10_MG_FD_189020 | JGI IMG/M metagenome (GOLD analysis project Ga0233414, IMG submission 189020) | Seawater microbial communities from Saanich Inlet, British Columbia, Canada - Na_anoxic_10_MG | ecosystem: Environmental > Aquatic > Marine > Inlet | place: Canada: British Columbia...
CGAGATTGCTACGCGGCTTGACCTCCCCGTAATTGAGGACGACCCCTATGGCCAGTTGCGGTATGAAGGAGAGGACATCCCTCCCATATGTACCTTGATACCCGAACGCACCATCTACCTTGGGACCTTCTCTAAAACACTAGCGCCTGGGTTGCGTTTGGGCTGGATGGTTTGCTCAGAGTCGCTCATGCTGCGTTTTGTGCAGGCTAAACAAGGCTGTGACCTACATACAGGCACTTTTGCTCAATATGTGACCAACGATATTTGTCAACGCGGGCTTCTCAAACCTCATATCCAACGGCTATGCAAAATTTATAAGGAACGCCGGGATACTATGCTTGACTCATTGATAGAATTTTGGCCCGACTGCTGTAGTTGGACTCATCCAGAGGGAGGGCTGTTCTTATGGGCTAATGTGCCAGATTCCATTGATACAGAGGATTTCCTAAGAAAACGGGCATTGATTGAAAAAGTTGCCTACGTGCCTGGGGTAAACTTCTACCCCAATGCAGATGGCGGGCATCACTCTATGAGGCTAAATTTCTCCTACGCTCCGCAAGAAACTATTGTCGAGGGCATCCGCAGATTAGGAACAGCCCTAAAGAAAACCCTGAATACATAGAAAAGTTATACAGTCTAATAATATAAGGAGATTATAAAAAAAATATGACCAATGAACTTAATGCTTTCAAAATGGCACAATCTCAGTTTGACCATGTCGCTGAACTTTTGAATCTGGCCCCACAGGCTCGGGCTTTGCTTCGCCAACCTACTCGGGAATTTAAATTCCAGATACCAGTACGGATGGATGATGGCTCTATAAAGGTCTTTTACGGTTACCGAGTTCAACATAGTGATGTGCGCGGCCCCTCAAAAGGTGGCATCCGCTTTCATCCTTCCGAGACTCTAGATACCGTGCGTGCGCTCGCAATGTGGATGACTTGGAAATGCGCTGTGGCCGACATCCCCTTGGGCGGTGGAAAAGGCGGCGTTGCCGTTGACGCATCTACCCTTTCTGTGACAGAAAAGGAACACCTTTGCCGGGGTTGGATAGACCAAATTTACCGCAACATTGGCCCTCGTCAAGACGTCCCTGCGCCAGATGTAGGAACCAATCCTCAAATGATGGGTTGGATGATGGACGAATACTCCAAATTGGTGGGGCAATACACCCCAGGCGTGATTACTGGCAAGCCCGTAGGTGGAGGTGGATCACTTGGACGAACGGAAGCAACAGGATTTGGAGTAATTTTTAACATCCGAGAAGCTATGAAACACTTGGGCATGGATTCTTCCAAGTCGGTGGCTGCCATTCAGGGCTTTGGCAATGTAGCGCAGTACGCAGCAATTGGATTCAGAGAGATCCTTGGCGGCAAGGTTGCTTGTGTATCTTATTGGGACCGCGAGGATCGAACGCCCTACACAATTAGCCATCCAGATGGAATTGATCCCAGATATCTAAAAACAATTACGGACATATATGGCACAATTGACAAAGAAAAAGCTCAGGAAAAAGGTTACGTGATCGAGGAGAGTGGAGCTTGGATTAGTAAAGATGTGGATGTATTGATCCCTGCAGCATTAGAAGGTCAAGTCAATAAAGAGACCGCGCAGAAAATCAGCGGCCAAGTCAAAATCCTGGCCGAAGGCGCTAATGGCCCCACCACCCCTGAAGCAGATGAAATTCTTAAGGGGAAGGGAATTTTTACCATCCCCGACTTCCTATGTAACGCTGGTGGAGTAACAGTTTCCTATTTCGAAGGCGTTCAGAACGATATGAACTTCTACTGGTCTGAAGAGGAAGTACTCAATAAATTAGACGAGAAGATGACAAAGGCTTTCAGCGATGTCTTGGAGATGTCCGAAGGGGAAGGCGTTTACATGCGCGATGCGGCCTATATGGTAGCAATTGCAAAGGTTGTGAAAGCCATGGAGTTACGCGGTTGGCTATAAGCGGCAATTGATTGAAAGCAAAAGTGGAGGCTCTAGCCAACGAATAAGCTAGAGCCTCTTTTTGTTATCGTTCTCTTCTTCAAAAATTATTGCTCTCCATTAACCTCTCTATCCGTAAAGATCACCTCTTCTTTGCCCATCAGTTTTTCCTGTACTTTTTGGATGATCAAATCCAAGTGCTTTCCATTGGCCACAAAATCCAAATCGTCGGCGGGAACCATAAGCACCGGGCATAACTCAAAATTTTCTATCCACCTTTCATACAAGATGTTGAGTTGCTCTAAATAGGCTAGATCAATTTCTTCCTCGTAATCTCTTCCCCTCTTCTCGATCCGGCGCTTGAGAGTAGGAACTGAAGCCCGCAAATATATCACCAAATCCGGGGGCGGTAAGAACTCAATTAAGACCTGATAAAGTTCTTGGTAGGTTTGGTAATCACGTTCGGTAATTTGGCCTTGCCGATAGAGGTTATGAGCGAAAATACCTGCATCTTCATATACACTCCGGTCCTGAATCACAGAGCCATGGTGGGCTAATAAATTCTTGTGGGCACGTAGGCGTTTGGTGAGGAAAAATATTTGTGAATGAAAAGCCCAAGCGCGCATATCCTTGTAGAAATCTGCTAAATAAGGATTCTCCCCTTCAGGTTCAAAAAATGGTGTCCATGCTAAACGATCACTCAACCCTTTTACCAAGGTGGTCTTTCCTACTCCAATATTTCCGGCTATAGCAATAAATTTTTCCATCGTGTCTCCATACTTTTCATTTAATAGGCTTCAGGTAAGCGAGGGCTTTCTTTTCTGAGTCAGACATCACTAACTCAATGGAATATCCAACGCGAAAGGCGGCAATATCAATCAGGTGGAGGTTATTGATAAATTGTACTTCTTTAGGGGCAATATCTAATAAAATATTTTCTGTTTGATAAAAGAATTCCCTGTTGAAAATTGTCTCCTCATCATCTAGGTAAACTGCTAACGGAAAGATATTCGCTTCTACCAAATCCTGGAAGAAATGCGTCCCAAAGGATGGGGCGGGGTCCATCCCAATATCCTCTCCCGAAAGCTCTATGAGCGCTCTTGTATGGTATATATCTGAATAACTGACGCGAACGCCTAAGTCAGGATTGTTGGTTCCCCAGCGTCCAGGCCCAATACAAATGAAAGTTTCATTAGCAAGCCGCTCGTTGACTCGACCCACTGCCCGGCCTACTGCCAAACGTTCTGCTTTAGTAGGAAGAGAATAATATTGCTCAGGAGGAATAAACAACACGTATTTTATTTCCTCAACCTTTCCCCGTGGAATCATACATTGGGAAGTGAAAACAATATCTCCTTTAGATATATTCTCAGGAATATTGACCTCCATTACTTCTGAATGGCTTTGTGGACGGCATTGAAGGAGGGTTATCTTGAGTTTCCCTGAAGAGGAAATATGGAGAGTAAACTCTGTATCAACCGGCGATCCGTAATGCTTCTCTAGGGTGGTAAGTATCTTCCGCATCTGCTCGCTGAATGAAGTTTGAGTAAGAAGTCTATTGAAATCAATAACAAAACTTTTTGGGTCCTTACCTAGGGGAGTACTGTGAATGGGCGCGAGATAACCCCCTTCGTCTATTTGTGCAATATAAGGCAAAATCGGATATCGAGGCGAGAGAACCTCATGCACTGGGAGAGTCTCAAATGTGTTTTCCTCCAGATTAATAAGATCAACTTGATGTTGTGTGTATTGCCGCATATCCTTATGAGATTTTTCTGGACGTAGCATCGGGTGACTAAGAGCCACCAGTCGAGGGTAATCGTTTCCCAAGCGTTCAACCGCCCGGGTACCTAATCCCCAGACCAAACGTAAGAATCCGGCTTCTGATTCAATATTTGGCATCCAGCGGTACAAGTTTCGGCTAAAACCCACGCCTGCCGTATGAGGCAAGAAGTACTTCCCGTGTTTATCCCCCTGAACCACTTGAATTAAAACAGCCAGTCGTTCATCATAATCTATCAATCCCTGTATCCGCCGATATAACAAAGCATCGGGATTCGCAATACTGGCGTAAACACTGGCAATTCCTTTTACTAATTCTTGAAAATTCTCTTCCAAAGTCCCCTGGTTGGGGCAGAAAATGCTCTCGTATTTCCCTGCGAATGAAGTTTTGAAGTTATCTTCCAAAAGACTAGACGACCGGACAATCAAGGGTTTATTGCCCACTTTTTTAAGTAATTTCCTCAAACGCTCCGCGATATCTGGTGGGAACTCTCCTTGACTAAACTCCTTTTGAATTATTGGATATTCGGAATATATCTCTTCTGTCGATTTATACTTTTGATTTGACCAAGGTAAGAGATTGTTGTAGGACATAAACGTGTACATCACGCCAGCCCCTAGGTAATAAGAGGTAGGGATTTCCAACGAGGACTTAATATCATCTCCCGCCACAGTATGAAGGATTCGGGCAGCTAATAGCATTCCTGCTGCCTTCCCTCCTATTTTCCCATATCCGATCTTACGACGTTGGATCGCGATCAGATCATCAATCTGAAACCATTCCTTAGCTATATTGATATAAGCCAAGTGATCGCTAATTATTTTCCGAATTAGGACTACAATAATTTCCCGCAGGTAAGGTAATTGTGTTTGAAATTTTTGGGGAGAGAGCTTAGAAATTGCTTTGGCATAATCAAAGAGCATCTCTACAGGTGCTAGTTCAGGATTAAAAGAAACCGAAATGCTTTTAAGGTTTACAAGATTTTCTGCAAGGACATCCTTGACTATATTTTCAAATCGCTCGTAAGGTAGATTATATCCAAAATAATAATCTGTTAGGTAGTTCTTCACTCTTGAAAGACGAACTTCCCATGTTTCGGCGGTTTCTTCCCCAAATGGATCTTCTAAGCCTTCCCTTTTTTGCGACTCGAGCGCCTTGTTTCTAACCTCACTCTCAAATTTCTTGAGCGTGATAACGCCAACATTGAACATAACTTGACGCATTCTCGCTCGGATGTGAGTTTGGAGAACAGGATATTGCGCCAGAGTTAGATAAATGCGGAAAGCCCGATCATACTGAGAGGTAGTGAATACCATAACTACACCTAAGAGATAATGAAAACCCGGTTCCGTTCTCAGAAACCGGGAAATAATTTTATATCATTAACTTGCGATTGAGATTACGGAAAACGCCAAATTGAAGCAGCTTAATCGCCTAAATGCATAGGCATGATCACATGCAAGAAGCCATCTTCTCCTACAGGGCGGATCAAGCCAGGACTTGTAGATTTTGTGGTTTCAAGAGCAACATTAGGGGTTTTTATAACGTCAAGGACTTCCCGTAAGTATCGAACGTTGAAGGCAATTAAAATATCTGGGCCTTCTACGGAAGCCTCTAGCACAGCTTGACTGTAGCCAGTTTCTTCAGATCGTCCTGATATCTCCACTTCACCCGGAACCATTTCTCCACTTCCAGGAATAATATTGACTTGAGCGATCAGGGAACCATCCCGAGCAAAAATTTCGGCCTGTTTACAAGCCTTCAGGAAATTTGCCGTAGTGAGGAGAGTGCGAGTTTGGTAATTCTTGGGGATAATCTGTTGATAATCAGGGAAAGTCCCCTCTATCAATTGAGAAACGAGCTCCACATTCTTGGTTCGGAAGATAACCTGACCCCGCCCCGGGGGAAGGGTCATGGTAACAACTTTGCTGCCGTCGTTGCTTATACGTGCCAGCTCTCCCAGAGCGCGGGCAGGGATAACCGCCTTGAGGGGTTTGTCTACTTTTGAGGAAAGAGCGGTTGCCCTTACAGAAAGACGGAATCCATCTGCTGCAGCCATAGTGATTGCGTCGCCATCCACCGTTACTAGGACCCCAGTCAATATTGGACGAGCTTCATCTTTAGACGCCGCAAATGCAACCTGGCCAATCATCTCTTTTAGGTCCTCAACGTTGATCTCTATCTCCAAATCCAGGTCAGGAGTGGCCATTGGAGGGAATTCTTGAGCATCAATGCACTTAATATCCGTATTCAATGACCCACATTTCACGTTCAGGGTTTGCGTGCTTTCCTCCAAGGACATGTCTGCTTGTTCTGGCGGCATGGTACTGACAAGATCGGTAAAGGTACGTGAAGGAACAGTAGTGGACCCTTCTTCTTCGATCTTTGCGCCTATCCAGCAAGTTATACCCAATTCCAAATTAGTAGCAGACAAGCGCAAGCGTCCCTCGTCAGTAGCAATTAAAATATTAGAAAGTACTGGTAAAGTACTGCGAGGAGAAACTGCTCGAGATACAATACTCAGGCCATGTGCCAAATTTTCTTGTAAGACAGATATCTTCATGGAGTCAACCCTCTTTTATCTAATATCATTAACTATTGCCATACATAGAGTATACAACGAGTAGCATAATTTTGCCACCCAATCGGTGTTCATCACTCTGTATTCGCTTTAAATATTTATATTCAAGAAGCCTAATTCATTGTCAGGTTAATAATGAACACTACTAGACCAAAGAGAAGCTGAATGCCAAATAATACTCCAAACACGGATAGTACGTTTTGGAAAGGGGACCTCTCTCTGGGAAGAGAGATTTCATCTCCTTCAGCCATTTCACGGATGATCTTCAGTAAGCGATTAACCAACATAGAAGATGGACGTCCGCTGCCGAAAACCCAATGCCAATTCTCGGCTTCGGCAGGGACTACCAGCCGCGGCCCAGAGAAATTTTTCAGCCAGACACGGATGGCTTCAGGGGGTTCGGCGGCGATATTCCCGGGGAGGATCACAGCCTGGGCTTGGGACAAGTTCTCATTGGGAACACCGATTTCGATAGAGTGGATAGCGATGGGCAGGGAAGGCATCTCCCTCTGAAAAGCAACTGCCACTTGAGGGGCGAATTTTCCATCTTTAGTGGTAAGCACCAATACTGGAAATTGGGCATGTATACCTTCTAAGAAGCGTTGAGCTCGTTTATTATCGCTTCGGAGCAAGCTCAAGTGATACCCTAGTAATAAACTTCCGAATAGAATTAGACTGCTTAGAGGGGTGAGGACTTCGGCTAATAAATCAGGTTCGGCTTGCCCAAAAAGGGCCTTGAAGAGCAAGAATATCACATATCCGGCGCTGACCATGGCTCCAATCACTCCTACAAAGAGAGCTAAATAGAGATAGGTTTTCCTCACCAAGGAACGCCGGGAGCGGTCACCGGCTTCTCCTTCCTGGGCTGCGTCTGTTACCATCAGTCGCCACGTAAGGATCCAGAGAGGTATGCCTACCATCAAACTAGCCAATGAGGCTGTCAGCCGCTCTCTGAGCAAGTTGCCCCACAGAGCAGTGGTTCGCATGGTCAGGTCTATCAGAAAGGCGAATAACTTTTGTAAACCGACGAAGGTGGCTATCAGTCCTAAAGCAGCCAAGATGTAATAGTAGAGTTTGCGGAAGAGTTCGCCGCGCTGGGGATATTCCTCGGAGTCAAAGGTGCGACGGAGACTTCTACTATAATAAAACCACACTCCACCCAAGGGGAGGGCTATCGCTAGGGGTTCCGCAATATCCGCCAAAAACACACCCATAGTCATGGATTCTCCAAAAACAAACCATAGTATGGTATTCACCACCAATCCCAAAGGAAATAATATCCCCACCGCGCTCAAGAGGCCAAGGAGGATTAAAATAATTTGCCGGAGGAGTGCAGTGCGTTCTGTACGATACTGAAGGGAACGTTGAATAATGCGCTGAATCACAAGCCAAAATGGTACGCCCACTACCAAAAGGGATAGGCCATTTGCTAACCAATCTTGGGGTAATTTTCCAATTATTGTAACGATTTTGAAAAGAAAACGAATGACTTGGCTAACTCCACCCACTACAAGCCCTAAGCTGTAAACGAGCAGCAGGTAACGGCTTAAACGGCGGATATTGACGAGGTGGCTGTTGGGAGGTTCGGCATCCCAATCCTTGCGCAAGGTGTAAAATATGTACGCCCCAATCAAGATATTCATGAAGATGGCGATCAGATTGTCGCTCCAAATTTGCCTCCCACCGAAAATACCCAAGTAGGAAGGTTGTTGGAATACAGATAAAAAGAGCCGATTTATTAAGACTAATATATTTTGAGTGACCGGGATTAATGCTCCTAAAAATGCGCCGTAGAAAAAGAGTGCCCTTATCAGGCAAAAGCGTTCTTCCTCTTCTGCCGAGGCTTGGCGTTGGGCCATCCACCAATGGAGCATGAAAATAGGGAGCCCTACCAAGATGAGTGCTAAAGCTCCCGCTAAGGATCCGGCATCGCGGCCAATGGCAGGATTTGTGAAGGTGCGTGCCAGCCTAATCATCCCCCAGGTGACAACCTCTAGACTGATGAGTGTAATCAGATATATGTATAAACGTCGAATTGTTTTCATGGGATTCTCCAATTAATCAAACTTGAAAAGTGAGAAGTCAATTCCAATAATCAGGCAACTAAACTTATTGAAATGACATTGAGAGAGGCATAATGATGACTGAGATGAGCAATAGGAAGATAAGTAAGGGATGCTTGTTTTTCCACGATTGATTTAGTCAATAGGCTGAGGGCTGAAATCCCAATCCCTCTCCCAATAAGGCGCAGGGAATTGGTCGATTTTCCAGATGCCGTCTTCTTTTATAAGCAGGGCTGTGCTATGGTTTTTCCAAGTGCTTTCAAATGGTTCTCCACTGCCGTGAATGATAAGTATATCAATGGCGGCTTGCCCGTCTTGCTCAGTAACATCCATTATTTGATAAGCTGTTTCTGAAAACGAGTAGCGTTGTTTTAGAAAGGTTTCTCGGAATTTAGAATAAGTGGGGGTATTTTCTTGTTGTTGGATGTAAGAGTATGCTCTTTGATATTCTGCATTTTGAAGAGCAAGGACATAGTTTTGAATTACATTTTCAGGCGTTGTTTCGGGCAGGTAGATTTGCTCTCCTTGACGGATGAAGTATACGCCTAAAGCAGTTCCCACCAAAAGGACGATGAAGACCAGGATGAAAAGTAGAAAACGGTCTTGTTTCATAATTAAGGACTCCTAGGTTGACCAGGGCGCATCAAGATGACTAAAAATGGCCCAAGTATGGGGACGAACAAAACTAATATTCCCCAGCCAAGATAAGAAAGAGGTGGAAGCTCACGTCTTCGCAAGTAGAAAAATGCTATCATAGCCATAGCTAAGATACATATCAGGAGAGACCAGCGCATGAAGTCGGGCGAGATAAACATATTTCCTCTTGTTGAGCGTAATTTACTAGGGGGTTAGAATTGTAAATGGCGTTTAAAAAGCGGGGCTTGGCTTACTTCGGCTTATATTAATTATAACTGATAATGAGGACGAGAATCAATATCATCTCAAAGAACGAGGCCAAGTCCTCTGTGGTTTGAATGCTTAGGGTCTCGAAGGTAGGTGGTAATATGGTCTTTAACCACAAAATCCGGAAATAAATCCGGATTTTGTCTCGTGGCGGAGAGGGTGGGATTCGAACCCACGGTGGCCCAATAAAGACCACAACGGTTTTCGAGACCGCCCCGATAAGCCACTCTGGCACCTCTCCATTTTGCGGGGTTTATTATACCAGATGAACTAAGGGGTTATCCGCTAACGACTTCGGCCTTTCGGGCAAGCTGTTTCTATAGATTAGTGAAAGCAAAGCGCGATGTTGTTTTTTGACCAATACCTAACTGGGTAACACAAAGGTGCAAATGGCGCGGAGTCGCAGAGTTTTTAAAAACCCTTTCCCTAGCGACCCTGCTTCTCTGCGTCACTGCGTTAAGGTTGTAATCTTTAGCCAAACCCTAAGCATATCCTTAGCCCTCTAAAGGTTCCAATCTTCGGAAGCCTGATCGCTAATTTTTGATACGCCAATAGATAATTCCCCCAGCCAGGGTTGCAAGGGCTAGACTCAAGGCCAGGAAAATGCGCCCAACCACCCCTGTTTCACGGGTATCCTCTATCCTCAATGAAGGGTACATCCCCACTACTTGCAAAATAGGGCCGGCCAACCAGATGAAGGCCGATCCCCCGAAAAGTCCTCCCACATGGCCCCAATTATCAATTCCTGGTGAAAGGCCAATTATTAAATTGATCACTGCTACCTGGATGATTTGTTGGAGGGCACGATTCGCCCGCTCTCCCAGGAGTTCACGATGTTGGTAGATAAAAACACCTTCGGCCCCTAAAAGTCCAAATATGGCTGTAGACGATCCGAGTGAGGCGTCTTTAGTGAGAAGCATGGAAAGGATATTCCCCGCAAAACCGCTGATTAGGTAAAGAGCTAAAAAGCGATAATGCCCAAAAAAACGCTCAAGGCGGCGTCCTAAAATAAAGAGGGCATACATGTTAAAGCCAAGGTGAACGAGTGAGCCATGGAGGAGCATGGGAGACAACAACCTCCAGTATTGACCAGCCTCAA
>Ga0233414_10001171_pt1 | contig 10339 bp, 6 predicted proteins | sample Na_anoxic_10_MG_FD_189020 | JGI IMG/M metagenome (GOLD analysis project Ga0233414, IMG submission 189020) | Seawater microbial communities from Saanich Inlet, British Columbia, Canada - Na_anoxic_10_MG | ecosystem: Environmental > Aquatic > Marine > Inlet | place: Canada: British Columbia...
ATGCAATACCTATTCTTTCAACACTGACGCCTGATACAAAAGCAGGTAACCCTGAGAAGAATATTCCAACTGTTTATAATCCCAAAATAGTTGATTTATCGGCTGAAAAAGGCATCACATTATGTGACCAATACAATCAAACGGTCAGCAATTGGTCATCATTAACCTATGACGGTACTCACCCCAATGATAGTGGTTATCAAGTTATGGCGCAAACATGGTACAATACGCTTACCAAACCCCCAGTCACAACATTAAATGCCAGTTCGATACGGGAAACCGCTGTTATATTAAATGGACTGATAAATCCCAATGGGCACAAAACTACCTACTACTTTGAGTACGGCACTACAAACAACTATGGGTCTACCACGGCAGTCATGGATGCAGGTTCAGGAGAAGATGAAATAGCCGTAAGTGTTGATCTGACAATTTTAGAAGGTGAAATAACATACCATTTTCGATTGGTAGCAACAGACTCTTATGGGAAATACTATGGAAGCGACCTAACTTTTACAACTTCTAATGGCATTGCAACTACGTTGGAGGCAAGTTCGATAGGTGTAATTACTGCTACCCTAAATGGTCTTGTTAATCCTCATGGAATTAACGCTATCTACTACTTTGAGTACGGCACTACAAACAACTATGGGTCTACCACGGCAGTCATGGATGCAAGTTCAGGAGAAGATGAAGTAGCCGTAAGCACTGATCTGAAAGGTTTAGCAGGTGAAACAACATACCACTTTCGATTGGTAGTAACACGCAGTCCTGATACCAGCTTTGGAGGAGATTTGACCTTTACGACATATCAAGGGTCAGGCGGCGGCGGTGGTTGCTTTATTGCTACAGCAGCTTTTGGTTCTTCACTTGAGCCACATGTAATAATGTTGAAGAAGTTTAGAGACAAATATCTAATGGTTAGTGGATGGGGAAGAAAGTTAGTTGAGTTCTATTACAAGACTTCTCCGTCAATAGCTGATGGTATTGCTGATAATGGACCTCTCAAAATTTTGGTAAGAATGTGTCTTTATCCTCTCGTAGGTTTTAGTTACGTAATCCTGAATACGTCTTTGGAGATGAGATTCTTTGTTGTTGGCTTTTTTATCCTTTTTGCAATATGCTTTATAGCTTCGTTAAGGTGGGTAAGACTCAAGAATACCATGTAAGACTAAGGAGTTAGCAGGTACAAAACATAAATAGGGGGCAACAGTAGATCTGTCTGTAATAGCCCCCTTTTTTTAAAACGAAGAGAAAAATATAGAGACTCTTTATAAAAAATTAGTTGGTATACCGAAAATGTTAGATTAGGCATAACAAAATAATTTTTGAGGATGTTGGAAGTACAGATCCAACTTTTGAGGCGTTGTCAAGAACGATTTACAACTGAGATTCGATTTCAAATTTTAGGTGCCACGGACGCAAGCCCATGGGTAACAACTCAAAATAATGAATATGAATTAAATCCATAAAAGGATCTATGTTATGGGGTTGCTGAACGATATTTTTCGAAGGCTTCTGTATATCAAATTATTAGGCAAATTTCCCTTGTTACTAAAGGGGGTATTATCCATTTATAGAGAAGGTCTTGGAAAATCTATTGAGAAAGCGAGATATTATTTAAAAGTAAACAAAAATGTTTTAGCCCTGGGGATGATCAAAGGAGATTACCATCGATGGATGAAAAAAAATAAGTTATCAGAAAAAAAAATAGAGAAGGAAATTGAAGGATTTCAGCATAAACCTAAAATCAGTATAATTATGCCAGTCTTTAATGTGGACCCCAGGTGGCTCATGTTATCAGTAACAGCTGTTCAAAACCAATTTTACAGTAACTGGGAATTGTGTATCGTTGATGATTCTTCAAGTAATCAGAAAACAATTAACTATTTAAAGTCAATACATAATTCGAAGATTAAAATAAAATTTCTCGATAAGAATCAGGGAATTTCCGTTGCATCAAATACGGCGATAGAAATGGCAGAAGGTGAATATGTTGCCTTATTGGATCACGATGACGAGATTACCAAAGATGCATTATTTGAGGTTGTTAAAGCGGTTAATGAAAAAGATCCAGATATGATTTACTCTGATGAAGATAAAGTTGATCGATATGACAATAAAACAAAACCTTTTTTCAAGCCAGATTGGTCACCGGACCTTCTTAGGACTCAAAACTATATATGCCATTTTACCGTAATCAGGAAAGCTTTGCTTGACAGTGTCAAGGGTTTTAGGAAAGGATTTGAGGGTGCTCAAGACCACGACTTATTTCTAAGAGTTTCAGAAAAAACGAATAAAATTCACCATATTTCTAAAGTTTTGTATAGTTGGCGTGAAATAGAAACATCGACTGCATGCAATTCACTTTCAAAACCATATGCTCAAGTAGCTGGATTAAATGCAGTGGATGAACATCTAAATAGAGTTTTTGGAAATGGAGCGCTGGCAAAAGAAAGTGAGTATCTATTTGTATATGATACAAGATTCACGCTCAGCAATGGGCCATTAGTCAGTATTATTATACCTACAAAGGATGGGGTAGGTTACCTAAAAACTTGTGTAGAGAGTATATTAACCAAATCAACCTATAGTAATTATGAGATAATAATATTAGATAACAATTCAGAAAAAACAGAGACAAAAAGCTGGCTTAAAGAGATAACAGATAGATATTTAAAGATAAGAGTGATAGATGCTTCCTACCAATTTTGTTGGTCAAAATTGAATAATCATGGAATTGCAGAGGCAAATGGAGATGTATTTATTTTTCTAAATAATGACATAGAAGTAATTTCAAATGATTGGATAGAAAGATTAGCCGAACAGGCTATTAGAGATGATGTTGGAGCTGTAGGACCACTTTTACTCTATAAAGATGGAACGATACAGCATGCAGGTGTAGTCGTGGGGCTTGGAGGATGGGCTGACCATATTTTTAAAGGCATGAAACCAATTCACATTGGATCACCTTATGTATCACCTATGGTAAAAAGAAATGTATTGGCAGTAACTGGTTCTTGTATGGCCATATCAAGAAAAGCTATAGATAGAATTGGAAAATTTGATGAAAACTTTATGGTTTGTGGAAGTGATGTAGAGATTTGTCTCAGGGCGTATGAAAAGGGCTTGCATAATATCTATGACCCATTTGTGCGGTTATATCATTTTGAATCAAGGACGAGAATTCCAGATAATATACCGGATTGTGATTTTGAGATGTCGAAAAAGCACTACAAAAAATACATTGAAGATAGCGGTGATCCTTACTTTAATGGAAATTTATCATTAGACAATACAACACCAATGTTGACTAATTGAAAAGCCTTGTGCAAACGATTTTGAATAGTTTTAGTTAAAATGGGCATCATGAGCAAGAAAAAGTACTTTTTACGAAAATAGAAATATTACGAAAATAGAAATGTTGAATAGAATCGCTAAGGTATTAAAAAAGAGCAATATTGCACGACAAATGTATCGAATTTATAAGGGAATAGATTTTTCCTATTTAATACTACAAATTACACCAATAATAGTTAAAAATACTAAATTTGATTTTGAAAGGATTAATTTATTAGTCCCTTCGATAAATAAAGAGCATTTCTATGGCGGGGTATCTACAGCCTTCAAAATATTTGATGAAATAATAAAAAAAGCAAATAAACACACGAAAGCTCGGATTATATTAACAGATGCTAGGCCTAACAAAGAAGCTATAGCCGAATTTAGCAAATATCAACTTGTTTCTTTTGATGATGACACAGACGCAAAATACCAACTCTTACCGGTCAACAACAAGTATCAAAAAAATATTTTTGTTACAGAAAACGATAAGTTTATCGCAACTGCATGGTGGACAGCCTATTCCTCGCAAGAGATAATCCGTCAACAACTAAAGTTATACAATCAAGATTACCACAAACTGGTTTATATTATACAGGATTTTGAACCGGGTTTTTATAATTGGTCAAGCCATTTTGTTTTAGCGGAATCTACATATAGATCGGAGATACCTACAATTGCGGTTTTTAACTCATCACTATTAAAGAGCTTTTTTAATGCCAGAGAGTATAAATTTTTGAAAGAATATTATTTTGAACCACAGATGAATGAAAAATTAAAACAACATATAGATTTTAAACCTATTAGGAAAAAAAAACAAATATTAATATATGGCAGGCCTTCAGTAGATAGAAATTCATTTAGTCTAATTATCGAAGCCTTGAGAATAATTGTGTATAAAAAACCGGATATTCATGAATGGGTTTTTTATTCTGCTGGTGAATCACACTCAGATATAGCCTTAGGAAATGGAGTAGCTCTCCAATCAATGGGAAAATTAAGTTTAGATGATTATGCAAGAATTCTAAAAGAGAGCGCAATTGGTATCTCTCTTATGATTTCACCTCATCCTAGCTATCCGCCATTAGAAATGGCACATTTTGGAGTATTAACTATTACTAATAGTTTTGCTAACAAAGATTTATCCAAATGGCATCAAAATATCATTTCTATTGATATATTAGCACCGGAAACCTTATGTAATACTCTAAGTAGGGTGATAGAAAAATATAACAATAATTGCAATATAGGATGGGAAGGAAAGAGTTCTACTAAATATGTAAATAATGAAACGAATTTTGGTTTTATCGATAATCTTATGAATGATATGCAAAACATATAATGAGAGCACCTTCTGACGGGATGCGATAAGACTGTTGTAAAGTGTTTAAAGATTGGTATTGTGAACCAATTGAATTTTAACATGTAAAGATTGATAATCTGAATGCAATACATGAGGGAGGAATAGTAAAAAATGCTAAATCATTGTCACTGTTATGTTATCATTTAACATTTAATCATCGTATTGTCAGTAGTTTTTGTAATAAATAACACCAATGCTGCAGATCCAGCTAATATTGAAAATATTCAAGCCGAACTAACATGGGCAGAGTTTGATGGCAAGAATTATGAAATTTTTTATAGTGATCTTAGCAACAATCTCTGGACAGAAAAGGTCCAGCTAACAAATAATAATTTTTTGTTTTTTCATCCTAAAAATAAACTAATGGTCTAAAACAGCTATTATTGAGAACTATTATAGAAATATGTGCTAATAAAAGAAAATAAACATTTGTTTCTATGGTTCAAAAAAGCAATTTCCTATCACCAATGGAGGATGGGTTGAGGTGGATAGCTGTATTCTAATCCCGCCAATTTGCCCCTTTTGGGGCAATACATCCTCCAAAGACCTGTCTTTACCTCGTTGCTTTGAGACATTACCGTCCAACGAATTCCACAAAAGGTCTTTAACCACAATATCATACAGGCTTTGTGTGCTTGACACACAACGACAGTTTCCCTATACTTCTTCCCACAAGAAAGGAGTTCTTATCAATGATGAACCGTGCACTGGGATATTTCGGAATAAATGCTGGCATCGTTATCTTTGAAAACAGTGTATGCACCTATGAGAAAATTTTGAATCATTTGGGATTTAAGGTATGCATATTTTAGGCATCTCTTGTTTTTACCACGATAGCGCTGCCTGTTTTGTTAGAGATGGGGCGATCCAGGCCGCAGCTCAGGAGGAGCGATTCACACGGAAAAAGCATGATCCAAGGTTTCCTAAAAATGCCATCAACTACTGTCTGGAGAAGGCATGCGTTTCGAGCAAAGACTTGGATTACGTCGTCTTTTATGACAAGCCATTCCTGACATTTGAACGTCTCCTCATGAGCTACTTGACGGTTGCCCCTAAAGGCCTTCGATCCTGGCTTGAAGCTATGCCATTGTGGCTCGGGCAGAAACTCAATATCCCAAAGGTTATAAAAAGAGAAATAGGATATGAAGGAGATGTGCTCTATACGGAACACCATGAATCCCATGCGGCTTCAGCATTTTATCCCTCACCTTTTAACGAGGCAGCCATTTTAACCATTGATGGCGTGGGGGAGTGGGCCACGGCAAGCTATGGATTTGGAAAGGATAAGGACATTACTCTCCTAAAAGAACTCCATTTTCCGGATTCTCTGGGGTTGCTCTACTCTGCTTTTACTTATTTTACAGGGTTCAAAGTCAACTCGGGAGAATACAAGCTCATGGGTCTAGCTCCCTATGGTGTGCCCCGGTATAAAGACCTCATCTTCTCTGAACTGGTAGATCTTAAAGAGGACGGCTCCATCCGGTTAAATCTTTCTTACTTCGATTTTTTAGGGGCCTTGCGCATGACCAACAGGCGATTTGCCAAACTGTTTGGTGGCTTTCGCCGCAAGCCGGAGACGGAAATTACACAGAGAGAAATGGACATTGCCGCAAGCATCCAAGCTGTTACCGAAGAAATTATCCTGAGAATGGCAAAGCACGTACATAAAGAAACGAAACAGACAAACCTTTGCCTTGCTGGTGGTGTAGCCCTTAACTGTGTTGCCAACGGCCGCATATTGCGGGAAGGTCCCTTTGAAGATATCTGGATACAACCTGCTGCTGGCGATGCAGGTGGTGCAGTGGGCGCCGCACTATCGGTATGGCACCGTTATCTTGGAAACAAGAGACCTGACCCTAAAGGATATGACAGCCAGCAAGGTTCATATCTTGGACCTTCTTTTTCTAATGGAGTAGTCAAAGAATTCCTTAAAAGCAAAGGTTGCCTCTATCATAAGCTCGACGGGGTTGAGAGACCAAGGACCATTGCCAAGCTGATCGATGAAGGAAAAATAGTGGGATACATGGCGGGGCGTATGGAGTTTGGGCCAAGGGCTTTGGGGGCAAGGAGTATTCTTGGAGATCCTCGGCGAGAAGAGACACAGAGGGTGATGAATCTGAAGATAAAGTATCGTGAATCCTTCAGGCCTTTTGCACCAACAGTTTTGGAGGAAAAAGTTTCGGAATATTTTGAGATAGATCGGCCAAGCCCCTATATGCTTTTGGTTGCCAAGGTCCAGGAGAACAGACGGTTTCCCCAACCATCCGGAGAAGGCATGAACATCCTGGAACGTCTCAAACACAAGAGAAGTGACATTCCCGCCATAACACACCTCGACTATTCAGCTCGGATCCAGACAGTAAACCAAAATCATAAGCCTGATTATCATAAAATAATATCGGAGTTTGAAAAACTGACAGGCTGTGCCGTGGTCGTAAACACCAGTTTTAACGTCAGGGGGGAACCAATCGTCTGTACACCTGAGGATGCGTACAAATGCTTTATGCGGACGGAGATGGATGTCCTGGTTATGGAAGATTTTATCCTGTTTAAAGAAGAACAACCTCCCTGGAAAGAAGGAAAAGAGTGGAGAAATGAACTCATCCTCGACTGATATCAAAGAAATACGAAAATTCGGACTCATTGCCCTTATCTTCTTTGGATGCCTGTGCGCCTTGGGGCTTTGGAGCAAGAAGCCTCTTCCCGCTTATCTTTTCGGCTTCATGTCTATCCTCGGGTTTAGCTTCATTTTGATCCCTTCACGATTAAGGCCTGTCTATGCTGTTTGGATGAAAATTGCTCATTTCTTGGGCAGAATTGTAACCACCTTGATGCTCACCCTGGCATATTATCTGGTGGCCACCCCTTCAGCGCTGATAAAGCGCCTTTTTGGCGGTACACCCCTTTCTCTCAAGCTTGATAAAAACATTTCAACTTACTGGGTCGTTCGCGCTGAACCTGCACAACCAAGGGAGCGGTTCATAAAACGTTATTAAGGAGAAAAGTATGTCGAATCAATCCATCATCACCGAATTCTTGGAGTTTTTGAAGCTTCGAAAGCGATATTGGTTGCTCCCTATCGTTCTGGTGCTTTTCCTGTTGGGCGCTCTGATTGTTTTCACCGAAAGTAGTGTTGTCGCGCCGTTTATATACGCCTTGTTCTAGGAGGACTGAGATCGCTATAGATTTGAGGCTCATACCTGAGAGGGAGTCATCCGGGGGCGCCGGGCGGTCGCCGGGGGAGAGGCTCGGTCGCTGGGTGCTGGGGGGGATCCTTGCCGCCTCACTGCTGTTGCTCGTGCTCTTCTCGACCGAGATTGCGCTGTTGCTGGCGGAGCAGAACGACCGCCGCCGGCTGGATCCCTTATTCAGGAGCAATCTCTTCGCCGCCAGCGCCGAGCACGCCTACGAAGGATCGCTCTGGAAGAAGCGCTGGCATTCCTACCGACCGAACGCCCGCTTTTCACGCCGGGTCGGCGATCTCTACTACGAAGTACGCATCAATCGGTGGGGCTTCCGGACCCAGGATTTCGAGCAGCGCAAGCCACTGTTGGTCTTCCGGGTGGTCTGCATAGGTGCCTCGACGACGGTGCAGGGGCCGACCAACGAGACGACCTATCCGGCCCTGCTCCAGGAGATGATCCGCGAGAGCCATCCGGACAGGCAGATCGAGGTCCTGAATCTCGGGATCAGCGGTACACTATCGGACTACTGGCTGCGGCGACTGGAGCGCCTCTTTAGACTCGACCCTGACCTGATCATCCAATACAACGGTGTGAACGATATCCTGCGGGTGCACCTGGATCACTGGGCCGACCAGCATCCATGGCGGGCTGCCGCCTATTTGCACAGCCGGGTGGCTCGGAGGTGGCTGCCTTTCGACAGCGACCAGCTCGTGCACCATATGGGGGAGACACTGAGCCACTTCGATCAGCTGCGGGAGGCGGCAAACGAGCGCGGAGTGCGCTACCTTCTCGGCACGTTCGCGTTTCCGGACTACGAGGCCGCCGACGACGAGTTCCGCACATACCTGGATCTCGTCGCCACGAAATGGAGTGCAGGCCGTCTGCGGTATCGCACTTACGATAAGATCAAGGCTCGCTTCAATCGACTCCTCCACGAGTGGGCAGAGGCCACGGGGCAGCACGTTGTGCAAGTGGCCAGCGCGATCCAGTCGCCAGCGCTCTTCGCCGACATATGTCACCTGCGCCCGGAAGGCATCCGCCTGATGGCGGAGACGTTCCTCCCGGCGGTGTCGGATGCGATCACCGCAGCCCAGACCGATTACAATCACTGTATACCTAACAAAGCAAGGCTAAGAATTATCCAGTGGCCATTGCGATATTATAACAACTCGCACCAGGGCGGGCTTTAGGCACTTCACACTTTTTTGAATTCTGATTTTAGTTTTAAATTTTCTGCATGTTTGAACACAAATTTATTTGTAAGGCACTACGCTAATATCTTAGAAAATAAATTTATGAAAAATATTTTGGTAATAGGTGGGGCAGGATATATTGGATCCTATATGTGTAAATACTTGGCAAAGAGTGGTTATCAACCAATTGTCCTTGACAATTTAGTATTAGGTCATCAGGAGGCGGTAAGGTGGGGGCCTTTTTTTAAAGGCTCTATGGATGATTGGAATTTGCTAAATCATATTTTTTCGGAGTATCAAATTACTGGTGTAATGCATTTCGCTGCATTTTGCTATGTGGGAGAATCAGTAACAGAACCTGCAAAATACTACCATAATAATGTTGCAGATACATTAGTATTGCTTGAGATGATGATTGAAAAAAACATTTCTAATTTCATATTTTCGTCTTCCTGTGCAACCTATGGAGAACCTGTTGAGATTCCTATCACAGAACAGCACCCTCAAAACCCGATTAACCCCTATGGCAGAAGCAAACTAATGGTGGAACAGATTTTGCGGGATTTCAGAAATGCCTATAATTTAAACTATATATCTCTTCGTTATTTTAATGCAGCAGGGGCAGATCCTGAAGGTGAAATAGGCGAGGATCATATGCCCGAGACCCATCTCATTCCCCTTGTCCTTCAAACAGCTCTTGGGCAAAGGGAAGTATTATATATTTATGGAGATGACTATCCAACAAGAGATGGCACATGTATTCGAGACTATATTCATATCGATGATTTAGCTCAGGCCCATCTCCTGGCCCTGGAGAGGCTTATCAATAATGGCCCTGGAGGGCAATACAATTTAGGGAATGGTAATGGCGAGTCAGTAAAAGAAGTAGTCGATATAGCTAATAAAATTACAGGAAAGCCGATTGCTATACAAATTACTGAAAGAAGAATTGGTGACCCTGCAGTGTTAATCGGGTCAAGTCGAAAGGCAATCAAGGAGCTGGGATGGAGGCCTCGGTTCTCTGATCTTGGTATAATTATTGAGACCGCGTGGAAATGGCATAAGAATCATCCAAAGGGTTATAAACCATAGCATAATGAATGATTTTAATGGGGCTTGATATTGATTAAATGAATGTAACAGTCATTGTAGTAAATTGGAATGGAAAAGCGCTCCTCTCGGGGTGTTTGGATGGTCTTCGAAAACAAATCTATCGTCATTTTACAGTTGTTGTTGTAGATAATGGTTCAAATGAT
>Ga0233414_10001172_pt1 | contig 10314 bp, 14 predicted proteins | sample Na_anoxic_10_MG_FD_189020 | JGI IMG/M metagenome (GOLD analysis project Ga0233414, IMG submission 189020) | Seawater microbial communities from Saanich Inlet, British Columbia, Canada - Na_anoxic_10_MG | ecosystem: Environmental > Aquatic > Marine > Inlet | place: Canada: British Columbia...
ACATTTTCGTACACCACCTTTCTGGATTCCTGCTTTCGCAGGAATGACATGGGGTTAGGTCATTTCGTCATTCCCGCGCAGGCGGGAATCCAGGGACTTTACCCCTTTTTATTGAGCTATTACATAAATAACTTACTTCTGCAAACTTCGGAAATACCTTTTGAGACTGATGCCCACCCACATTCCCCCAGGAGTCATTCACTTATTGTTTAGAAAATTCGAAGATCTCAGAATATCTTTGTGACCACCTGTCCGATCAATTACGCTCTTTTTCTCTTTACGGTAATAACGTGGAGATCTTTGATTTTCATATTCTGTCCTTCAAATGATACACATGCCCCATTCTTCTATTATTCGGAGAGAACAACACCCCGAAGTTAAAGGAGATTAATAAAATGGCTTTTACACTCCAACCAGCGGTGAAGGATGATTTTATTGACAGGGAAGAGATATTAACTGAGATGCTTTCTACCCTGGAAGATAAATCCACTCGGATGGGTTTTGCCCTGGTTGGCCCCAGAAGAATCGGGAAAACCTCTATTTTAAAGGAAGTAGTTAGAAGGTTAGAGGGAAGAAAAAACATTGTTCCTGTCTATTTTTCCCTTTGGGATGTTATTGAAAACACCCTTCCCGAGCTTTGTACAAGGATTAGCTTGGCCATTATCGAAGGTTTTAAGCCACATTTGTCATCAAAGTTAAAGATGAAGCAACTTCTCAAGGTGCCTGTCTTGAAGTTCTTTGAAGTTTTACGTTCTTTGGATATAAAGATATCCCTCTTTGATGAAATAGAAATAGCTCTAAGAATGGGAAAAAGCGGCGAAATTGACCCTAACACACTGGTCGAGAAGTTATTCTTGTTCTGTGAGAATATAGCAAGGGAAAATGGAGTTCGGCTTATTTTGATGCTAGATGAGTTCCCCTCAATAATGGATGTGAAAAATAAGACAAAACTGGGTGAAGGGATCGTAAAAAAAATAAGGACAATTTATGAAGATCTCGAAAACACTGTTTTATGTATCTCCGGTTCTATAAGAAAGACAATGGAAATTACAGCCCTTTCCCCTTCATCTGTCTTTTATCGCCAGTTTATTATTAGGAATATAGAGCCTTTCGATCTTGAAGCTACGACGGAGATTCTTGAAAATAACCTTGGCGCAAAGATAAGCGCAGAGGCAATAAGCAGGTTTTATGGACTTACCGGAGGGATACCCTTTTATCTCCAGTTCCTTGGAAGGGAACTTGGAAGATTTAGCCCTGAATCTGTTGACCTTCCAGACATAGAGAATAGTTTCAACCAATTCCTTCTTCAAGAGGGTGACATTCTATTTTCCGAGCAGATAAAATCATTCAGCGATAAAGAGAAGATAATCCTTTCAAGTATGGCTTACTATGATCTCAAAACGCCTGTAGAAATTCAAAAATCAAGTGGTGAACCCTCCAATGTCATAAGCAGGTATATGGAATATTTCCTGTCAAAGGGCGTTCTGCAAAGGGAGAAAAAGGGCATTTATCAATTTACGGACTCGGTATTCAAGGTATGGCTGAAAAGAAAGTTCATGCCGACAGATTTGTAGGCTATAAATTTGTAGTAAAGAAATAACCCCTGTTTATGACTCATAAGCTAAATTATGGTAAGAATGTAATGAGATCAATACAAAACCTGGTGAAAATCACCCTTCTGAATAATCACAGCAATAGAAACCTTTCGAAATTTCCAAAAATATCAGTGTCAGATAGTTGTCGAAATCAGAAGTCCTTACTTTTAGTTCATAGGTTGAGTTGTTAATTTGTGAATTTAGTAAGTTATAGTATGGGGGACGGAGTGTAGAGGGCAGAGTTCAGTGTGTTTCGGCTTATTTTTTTAAAAGGTAAAGGATTTTTAAAGAAATTAACAGTTAAAAAGATTAGCAAAATATGGACAAAGACATCTATCTTAAACAGATACGAGAGTTTATACTTAATAGTCTTAAAGGGCAGAAGTTTCAAATTTTTCTGTTCGGTTCTCAGGTTTCAGGTAGAGCTGGTCGGGCATCAGATATTGATATTGCAATATTGCCGATCACGGTTTTCCCACGTGGTGTCTTAAGTCAAATCAGGGAGGAGCTGGAAGAAAGTAATATTCCATATTCTGTGGACTTGGTTGATTTGTCAAGATCAAATCCGGGTTTTGTTCAGCGTGTAAGAGAGGAGGGTGTGGCGTGGATATTAGATCAGATAGGTATTACTTTTAGAAGGCACAGCAAAGAAGACGTTTTTGCCGGATATTATGATGGGGAAAACAGAGTTGTGATTGTTCCACGAAATAAAAGGAGTATCCCAAAAGGGACATTAAGTTCTGTTTGGAGACAGGCTGGCATTAACAGAGAAATTGCGGGAAAGATTTGGGAAAAACGCAATAAATAGACGGTTGCATATTACCCAAACAGATGCTGATGAGTTCATAAGCTCAGCAGAATAAGATCCTGTCAATCCTGTTATCCGGTCAAAAGAATAAAATGAAAGACATAACTATACATTCCAATGCTACGATCAAAGAAGCCATGGAGGCCTTGGACAAAACTGCCGAGAAGGTTCTTCTGGTGGTGGATAAAAACCAGACCCTGATCGGTTCTTTGACAGACGGCGATATAAGACGTCACATTCTCAAAGAGCAGGATTTGATCGGCACTATTGAAAATGCCTACAATAAAAACCCAATTTTTTTCTTTCAGGAAGAATTTAATCTGGAAAAAGTCAAAAAAGTTCTCACAGAAAATATAATCGACTTGGTTCCCGTCCTGGATAAAAAACGTAAAATAATGGACTACATAACTTGGGAAAAGGCATTTGGAAATAACAGAAGATCGGAAAATCGAAAACTGGATGTACCAGTTGTCATAATGGCCGGAGGCAAGGGTACACGCCTTGAGCCGTTTACAAGAATTTTGCCCAAACCCCTTATTCCTATCGAAGGCAAGCCGGTGATTGATCATATCATTGACAAATTCAAGGTCTATGGAATAAGTGAATTTTATCTTACCATTCACCACATGGCCAAGATCATACGCGCCTATTTTGAAGAAAAAGAAACGGATTATTCCATGGTCGTTGCTGAGGAAGATGAACCCAGAGGGACGGCCGGAAGCCTAAAACTTCTTGCCGATAAATTAAATAAGCCCCTTTTTGTCTCTAACTGTGACATTGTTATAGAGACCGATTACGCTGACCTTTACAGTTTCCATCTGCAAAACAAATATGACATCACACTTGTGGCATCAGCCAAGTAATACAACATCCCTTACGGCATATGCGAGTTGAACGGTGGAGGCAGCCTGGAACGGGTAAAAGAAAAACCTGAATATAATTTTCTGGTAAATGCAGGGATGTATGTATTGAATCCCGCTGTCCTGGAACTGATTCCTGACAATAAGTTGTTTCACATTACCTATCTGATAGACAAGATAAAGCAAAATGGGGGACAAATCGGTGTGTATCCGGTCAGCGAAAAAGCATGGATCGACGTCGGTCAGTGGGCCGAATACCGCAAGGCGTTGAAGGTGATTCAGGAGATAAGCTCTTGAACTGATAAGCTGATGAGTTCTTAAGCCCATGAGCTTATCAACTTACGAACTCACGAGTTTATAAGCTTTTTAGAAAAAGGAGGCAGAGATGGCAGAAATAATATTAAAGGCAAAAGACCCTGGCAAGGTTGCGGCGATATTGTTTGATGCATTAGATTTAGAGGCGAAACGGTTGCAATATAGCCTTGGTCTTGCCAAAAACCGACTTGCGAATTTGGAAAGGAAGTATAATATTTCATCAGACAAATTTATTGCTGAATGGAGCGCTGAAGATTTGAAAGGTCAGGATATGGAATATGTAGAATGGGCAGGAGAATATCAGCTTGCTTTGCGATTAAATGAGCGTCTACTTGCATTAAAAGGCATTGAAAATGTCACTTGATGAATATCTTGCCCTTTTTCGCAAAGCCATGGAAAAATTTGAGAAGTATGGCTATGCAGATATGGTTGAGACCAAGGAAGAAGTTCGTGCCAATAAGCAGGCAATTTTAATTGCAAAAGTTGTCCTTATTGACAACTCCATTTTGCATATCAAAGAGTACATAGATGCAAAATACGGAATAGATAGAGTGAGTTATGCATATCAATACCAGGATAGCGTCGATCGACTTATATTCAGGTATGATAATGCCGCTCACAGACCGGCATTAGGATTCAAAGAGCATAAACACGCAAGCGATGGCAAAATATTTGAAGCTGCGTTACCGGATATTTTTGATCTGGTGGATGAAATTCTGCGCCATCTATAGATCATACTGAGCACATCCTGTCTGAATATGAATTCACGAGATATTGGATCAAGCACAAAATCAGAAAAAAATAAAAGGGTGAAATCTTGGCTTTGATCAAGAAAAGAAAGTGTCCTGAGTGCGGCGGGCAAATGGAGGCAAAATTGATCAACCTGAACTACAAAATGGAAGGCGTAGATATGGAGGTGGAGGTGATAGGAATCCCTGCCAATGTTTGCGAAAGGTGTTTTTACAGAATTATCCCGGGAAAGGTAGCCAAATATATAGATTCATTGGTTGACCCGATCCTTGAATCAGAAAAAAATCGCAAAGAAAAACCCTTACCGTCCCCTCATGTAGGAATTCAATTTCCATTTTTAGACAGAGATGGCTACGCTGGACTGTAAGCATATTAAAAGGGGAAGGGGGAAGCCTGATTAGATGATTCGTGAAAAGCATGGAGTACCGCAACGCGTTGAAGGTGATAGAGGGGATAAGCTGATAAGCTCTTGAGCTGATAAGCTGGTAGGCTCCTGAGCTTATGAGCTAAAGATGAACTTCTTATCCTGGCCATCTTGCCTGCCCTGTAGGTCCGGCAGATCGTACTGGGGTTAATCCTGTCTGAATATAAACTACGAACTACGAGCTACCACCTATGAGCGACAAACCACGAACTATATGCATCGTCACCGGAACCCGCGCCGAATACGGCCTGCTCTACTGGCTGATGAAAGAGATCCAAAATGATCCCAATCTTGTGCTCCAGATCATTGTCACAGGAATGCACCTATCGTCTGAATTCGGCCTTACTTACAAGCAGATAGAAAAGGACGGTTTTAAGATTGATAAGAAAATAGAGATGTTACTTTCTTCAGATACACCAATAGGGATTTCCAAATCGATGGGGCTTGGTGTGATTGGATTCGCAGAGGCTTATGCAGACCTGAAGCCGGATATTGTTGTTCTTCTGGGAGATAGGTTTGAGATTTTTTCTGCCGCTTCTGCTGCCATAATTGCACGTATTCCAATTGCCCATCTGCACGGAGGGGAAACAACTGAAGGAGCATTTGATGAAGCGATCAGGCATTCAATCACCAAGATGTCCCACCTACACTTTACGGCCGCTGAGGAATACAGAAGGCGGGTTATTCAACTGGGTGAGTTCCCTGCCAGGGTCTTTAATGTAGGCGGCTTGGGGATAGACAATATCAAGAAGCTTAAACTCATGAGCAGAGAAGAGTTTGAAAACTCGATAAATTTTAAACTTGACCCGAAAAACCTTATGATTACTTTTCATCCAGTTACCCTTGAACACGCCACGGCCGGAGAACAATTTCAGAATCTTCTAAATGCGCTGGATGAACTCCATGACACAAGATTCATTTTCACAAAACCAAACGCTGACACAGAAGGCCGAATAATAACTCAAATGATTGATGACTATGTTTCAAGGAACAAATACGAAGCCATTTCATTTGTGAATCTTGGACAGTTGCGATATTTGTCAGCCATGCAATTTATTGACGGGGTTGTAGGGACTTCATTAAGCGGACTTGCTGGAGGCCCGACATTTAAGATCGGCACAATCAATATAGGGGATCGTCAAAGGGGCTGTGGTAGGCAGCGGAAGCGTAGTTACTAAAGATTTAGATGCGTGGGGTATATACATGGGTGTCCCGGCAAAAAAAGTAAAGGAGAGACCTAAAGAAAAGATTCTTGAACTGGAAAAAAATTATACTGGGAATGTAATCTGAAGCCAGCAGATTTTTCTGACATATTAGGTACAATAAAAAATGGTAAACGATATATCAATGAGAAGAAAATATAATATTAGCTGTTTTAGGGAGGTCTTGCAATGCGAAGCTATGGGCATCAATGGCGCAATCATCGGAATTGAAAAAGACGGCTTCATCAAAATAACAGAATGGGAATGCGAAAGAAAGATCAAGATTGGAGATCGCTTTAATCTTTGAGCTTTCACCTTTCAGCCCTTAAACTTTAAGCTCTTATGCTTTGAGCTTTTGTGCTTGAAAAATCTCGTTGTGGAGGTAAAACATGAAATATCGAGTCTATTTTTATTATGATCCGGTTTATCAGGGCTATGTCGCGGATGCTCTGGATTTGCCGGGATGTGTCAGCCAGGGTAAAACTCTGGAGGAGGCCAAACAAAACATAAAGGATGCCATCAATGCCTATATAGAGGTTGAATGCGAAAAATCCGCAGAAGACAGGTCATATCATTCTCAAGCATCAGAGCCGACCTACTCTGACAATCCCGAATCATAAGGAATTAGCGCCAGGACTTCTAAGAGCGATTATCTCACAGGCTGGCTTGAATGTGGCGGACTTTATAAAAAATCTGTAAAATGAACCCATTTATAACAGTGAATTTCCTGAAATCATTTTCTGTTCTTTTTGTTGTCAGAAATACAGACAATAATATCTTTCACCTTTGCCTGCCCCGTGAAATTCCGAAGGAGAAGCATAGCGTATTTCAACGGGGAGCTTTCACCTTTCAGCTACTAGCTTTAATCTTTCAGCTTCTATGCTATCAGCTACGAGCTAACAACTATGAGCTATCCCAAAACCCTCATAATCGCTGAAGCAGGCGTAAACCACAACGGCAGTCTTGATCTTGCCAAAAAGATGATCGATGTGGCTGTTGAGGCCGGCGCGGATGCAGTCAAATTCCAGACCTTCAAGGCAGAAAAAGTTGTGAGCAGATATGCCCCCAAAGCGGAATATCAAATGAAAACAACCACGGCTGATGAGTCCCATCTTGAGATGGTAAAGAAATTGGAGCTGGATGCGGCCGCTCATCGAACACTTATCGATTACTGTAAAAAGAAGAATATCCGGTTCCTTTCTACCCCGTTTGATCTTGAAAGCATAGACCTGCTGAATGAACTTGGCCTCAATATTTTCAAGATACCGTCCGGCGAGATTACAAACCTGCCATATCTTCGAAAAATCGGCGCTCTGAAAAAAGAAATTATTCTGTCCACAGGCATGGCAGACTTAGGTGAGATAGAAGATGTCCTTGATGTGCTTACCGGCGCCGGAACGAAATTAAAGGATATCACAGTGCTTCACTGCAACACAGAATATCCCACACCGATTGAGGACGTCAACCTTCGTGCCATGCTGACGATCAAGGCTGCGTTTCCCGGTGTGAATATTGGTTATTCAGATCATACTTTAGGCATTGAAGTGCCTATTGCCGCTGTGGCAATGGGAGCAACGATTATTGAAAAGCATTTTACCCTCGATAAGAGCATGAAAGGCCCGGACCACAAGGCATCACTTGAACCGGATGAACTCAGGGCCATGGTTTGCGCCATTCGAAATATCGAAAAAATCCTCGGCACTGGCATTAAAAAGGCCACACCTTCAGAGCTTAAAAACAAACCCATTGTCCGCAAAAGTATTGTGGCGGCCTGTGATATCCGTAAAGGGGAGATTTTCACCAAAGAAAACCTGACAGCAAAACGTCCCGGCACAGGGATCAGCCCCATGCGGTGGGATGAGGTTATCGGCAAAAAGGCGTCAAGGGATTTTAATGAGGATGAACTTATCTGTTTGTGATAAACTTTATTATTCTTGACCTGGATAAGCTGGAAGAGCTGAAAACTGAAAACGGCGCATCGCTATAAGTTTGAGACATTCGCAAAAGTCCACACAGTATCATTTTGAGTAATTGCAAATGAAAATAATATTCAGCAGACATGCCAAAAGACAGATGAAATGGAGAAAAATAACCGAGAAAGAAGTGAAATCGGCTATAGGTGATCCGGACATGTTAATGGACACAATAAAAGGAAGAAAAAATGCTTTTAAAATCATAAAAGGCAGGCATTTAAAGATAACATACAAGACTGGAGATGGTATTCTAACCATCATAACAGCGATGGTAAAAGGAGAATAATGTATGAAAATAGAATACGATAATGAGATTGACGCCCTGTATATTCGGCTACAGGAAAAATATGTGGATAGAACAGTGGAAATAGAGGAAGGATTAAACATTGATCTTGACGAATCCGGAAAGATGATCGGGCTGGAGGTGCTGGATGCTGCGGACAGGTATTCTTTGGCTGACATTTTTAATATTTCCACTGAAAATCTAATACTTGAAAAAGCATTGATGAAGAAAGTGGTCTGAAAACCAGTCTGAACTTTTTTACTCTCGTTCCCACGCAGGAGCATGGGAACCAGGAAATTAGGAATCTCCCAATCAAGCCGCCGTGTCTCATTAGCCACAGATTCACGCAGATAGGCGCAGATAAAGTTTAAATACAAAGAAATCACAAACGCTATTCCTGGTTTTTATAAAAGAATAATCCGTGTTAATCCGTGTAGATCTGCGGCAAAAAAGCTTCCGATGCTCAAGGGTAAGCAAGAGCCAAAAGCAAACTTGACCACATTATACCATTTCTTGACAAGCCAGAAATTATAGGCGAATATCTGGCATAACTTCATAATGTAGCAACGTCTCCCAGACGTTCTCTTCTTAAATAGGGTTAGGTAGGAGTTAAACAAAATGGGCGTACAATTAGAAATACCCGAAGGCATAACTCAGGCGATCAAATTGCCGGAAGGGAGGATGAAGCGAGAACTGCTGATTGAGCTGTCACTTGCCTTGTACTCTCAAGATTTTTTGTCATTTGGAAAAGCCCGGGAATTGGCTGAGATGCCCCTGTGTGAATTCGGGTTACTTGTTGGAAAACGGGGCATTCCCCGCCATTATGGTCCCGAAGAACTTGAGGAAGATATAGCGTATGCCAGTGGTGAGTAATACCTCCCCAATTCTGAATTTGGCGATCATTGGAGAGCTTTCCCTTCTGCGAGACCAATTTGGAGAGATCTTGATTCCAGGAGCAGTACTTGAGGAATTGCGAGTGGAAGAGAATCTTCCTGGGTCGCAAGGTGTGTGAGGCCATAAAGGCTGGGTGGATTCGAATTGAGACAGTGAAACAGGATCCACTTGTTAGAGTTATGCAGCGTGATTTGGATAAGGGTGAGGCTGAAGCGATCGCCCTGGCAATACAGGTAAACGCCGGGTGGGTCTTGATGGGTGAGCGGGATGGGAGAAAAGCAGCAAGGTCGATGAAATTAAAGGTAGTCGGTGTCCTTGGGATTTTGCTTAAGGCACGACGCAAAGGAAGATTGATGTCTCTGAAACAGGCCATGGACAGGCTTCGAGATAAGGCTGGTTTTTATACAAGAGAAGATCTCTACAGCGAGATAATACGAGAATGTAACAAAATCCTCCGTCCCCTAACAGCCGGTAATACAAAAGATTGAAAAAGAACGGGAATCGGTATTTGTGTTAGATAATGCATTATCGAAAAAGGTTAAGCTATATTTTTGTCACAGATACAGCGGGAGAAAGCTGAAAGAAATTGGGGCATATTTTGATATAGACGAATCCAGAGTCTCCCAATCAAGCCGCAGGATCTCATTAAAGATAAGAACAGACAAAAAACTAAAAAAACAGATTATGCAGATAGAAAACAGGCTGAGATTGTCAAGAGGATGTTTTTCCCCTCGTCAAGGGAGGGGAAAAACAACTTTTTACGAGTCCATCAAGTTTAATCTCTACGGGTCTAATTCCCCGCCCCTTGGGGCGTTCGATGCTTTTTTGATAATACCCCGCTGCTTGCGGCGGGGTAGTTTATTAGTTGAGAACGTCACCCGGGGTCTTCGTTTATGATGATAATTCAGTATGATAGCGTGAACCGACACCAAGTAACAAGTAAACAAGAGCCATCATGTTTTTCTTAGAAGCCCCATTTTGGGGTTAAAAAGGCGCTCTCAAGGCTGAAAATGGCCCATTTCGTAGGGCTTCTGTGTGTGGTATCAAGTGGTTGGCGTGGTCCGACCCCAGAAGACAGAAGCCGTTGGGTACTCCCGGAGTCAATCAGACCAAAAAGCCTCTCAGACTTGTGGGATATACCGTCGATGGCACAAAATACTGGGTTGCCACAAGTCGTTATGATTTAACAGCAGAACAAATCGCTTTTATT
>Ga0233414_10001176_pt1 | contig 10262 bp, 6 predicted proteins | sample Na_anoxic_10_MG_FD_189020 | JGI IMG/M metagenome (GOLD analysis project Ga0233414, IMG submission 189020) | Seawater microbial communities from Saanich Inlet, British Columbia, Canada - Na_anoxic_10_MG | ecosystem: Environmental > Aquatic > Marine > Inlet | place: Canada: British Columbia...
CTGCTTCTTTCGCTACAGAAGCAGGGAAAGTAACTAATGCTCTGACAGGAGGAACAGGAATCCTCCCATTCACTTATGACGGGTCTTCTACCGCAACAGTTGCGATAGATAGTACGGTTGTTACCCTTACGGGAGTTCAAACTCTTACTAATAAAACAATTACTGGATCTTTCAACGGTGATTTGGTTGGCGATGTAACAGGAAATCTTCTTGGTAATGTTGTCGGGGATGTTACAGGAGACGTTACTGGTAATGTGCTTGGCAACTTAACTGGCGATGTAACAGGAAATGTTCTTGGCAATCTAACCGGTGATGTAACTGGTAATGTGTTGGGCAATATCACCGGAGATCTGGTAGGAACCGCATCTTTTGCTACTGAGGCAGGAAAAGTATCCAACGCACTTACCGGTGGGACAGGAATTACTTCCTTTACTTATGATGGATCTTCCACCGCAACGGTGGAGATAGATAGCACGGTTGTTACTCTCACTGGAGTTCAGACACTTACCAACAAAACAATAACTGGTTCGTTTAGCGGTGATTTGGTTGGCGATGTCACAGGCAATGTGCTTGGTAACCTAACTGGCGATGTAACTGGTAATGTATTAGGTGACGTGGTTGGAAATCTTACAGGCAATGTTCTGGGGAATTTGATTGGCGATGTAACTGGCAACCTTCTTGGAACTGCTTCTTATGCTGACGAAGCAGGTAAAGTAACAAACGCTCTTACAGGTGGCCACGGCATTGAAGCATTTACTTACGACGGTTCAGCAACAGCAGAAGTAACACTTGCTTCTGGCACTGTCGCCCTAATAGACGACACTGGCAAATCGACCTTTTACACCACTTTGTCATCAGCTCTTGGGGTTTCTGTTGACGGCGAGACTATACATGTCTTCCCAGGAGAGTATCCCGAAAATAACCTTACTGTTCCTGTTGGTGTAACTGTTAGAGGCATTGGCGGATGGGCAGTAACACGAATTGGAACAACATCTTCTCTATCAAACATCATGACACTCAGTGATGACTCGTATATAGATAATCTGTCATTCAATGTTCCAACCGGGTCTAACTTGGCATCTGTCGTATATACTGGATCAGCAGGAAAGACATCCGGCATCAGTAACTTGACATTCTTTGGTGATGGTGCCTCTGGTCTTGGAGACGGAATTGTTATTGAACACTCTGGGTCTGGCAACAGCAGCAAGATGATAGGGTCGGAGATTAGGTTAGATCTCGGCGGTGTCAATAGTTTAGCAACAGTTCGAAGTGGGATAATGGCTTTTGAGTCTATCCATGTGCCAGCAAGTGCTGGGACAGTAAACAATGTTATACAGGCGATAGGAACAGGCAGAACCCAGCTTATTTCACTCAATGTCGGTAACTCGAATGTTACGAATGCCATGTATATGAGCGGCACTTCAACAAACAATGTTTTTAATGTTAACTTGTTTAGTTGCTTAAACGCATTTTATTTTGCCGAAGACGGCGTAGATTTTGACCTCGCGGGAGGCAAGGTGGAAGTGGCACAATTTACGGGTTTTGTGGACCCTGCGGTGACATTCACTACTGCCAGTTCCATCTCTTTGAACGGTGTTTTTGAACCAGCATTCTCATTCCCCCCTGCCGCCCTAGATGCTGATTTTGCGATGCAGTTCTACCAAAAGAATTCAACAACAAGGACAGCGGCATTGCGTGTTCTTGGTTCGGACCTAAGAGTCGGGTTTCCAGAGAAAGGCAACAGCACACTTATGGGTCAAGGTGGTCAGTATGGCGACAAGGTGACTTTTCTGTCAACTGATGATACCGCCACCACTGTCTCTGATGGTGGTAATTTCATCGACATCAGTACCGAAGCATCTTCACTAACAGGTTCTACATTTACATTTCAAACCGCCTCCGCTGGATCTACCATATTGATGTGTAGCAATCGATTTTCATCCACAAATCTAAGTTTGAAACATTACGGGTTTCAACACAAAACATCTGTCGGAGATATAAGCGGGTCTTATGCTTTCGATGTATGGAACGGAACGGCATGGGAAGAAACACCCGCCCAAGCAACCTCAGTCGTACACAGTCACCGATACGCGAACAATGTGTTTATGAGAAGCAATATAAAAGAAGACATTCAATACGGGGAAGCATCGACAGTTAGTGGAAGTTGGGTAGAAAAAACAATCAGAGGTATTGAGGGGTACTGGTCTAGAATAAGAATAGTTGCAACTGGTTCTACTGCCCCTGTGTCTCTTGAATACATCAATCTATCGCCACACATTGCCACCTTCAATGGCATCGGTCAAAGAAATGCAAACGGGTTGGCGATGTGGAGAGAAACTATCGCTGGAACAGGCAACATCTTTGGCGAGACGGGCGGAGTAATCAGTGCCAATCCCGCTATCGGTTCTGGCGGCGGAGTTACTGGGTGGAACCACAACATGAAGAACAGTCTACTGAACCAAACAGGAGATGCTATCTATACACAGTTCGCATTGCCAGGCGGTATATGTACCTCATACCCTTTGCGAGTAAATCTGATTTATAGTTTGTCAAATAATTCTACACAAACATCTCCCCCAACTGGAACGATGTCACTGTTAGCTCTTGAAGCCGCCGGGGTAGAAGTGGCAGACCCAGCTGGCGGCGAAGAACCAGTTTTACGATCTTTTAGTGCTACGGAAACATTCACCGCAAAGGCAGCATCAGCAATTGTGGCGAATCTCATCCCAGATGGAATAACACTCCCGGCAGCAAATCTAGACAGTAAGGTGATTAAAACTCACTTTGATTCATACGACATCAGTTCTTATTATGAGGATGATATAATAGCGATTAGGTTTGAACTTACTAATGATGGCACACCTAACCAAGATATTACTGTATGGGCAGTTGTAATCGAAGGTGTTAAATTTTCAGATGGTAAGGTAGTAGACCATGCTCATCATATTTAGAGCATAGAAGGAAGGAAGAAAGAAAATGGCAGGTGGATTTGTAGCATTATATACGCAAGACTTTACTACGACCAGTTCTATAACTGTAACACATAACCTCGACAGGGTGGTTTGTGCAGTAAGAGTGCTAATAGGGTTTGAAGTAAGGAACGACCTTGTTGAGAGTATCATCCCATCTGCGGCAGATCCGCGTAATGTGATTATTGTCACCCTGAAAGCATCTAATAGTGGTGTAATGCAGATAATAGACTCTGATTATATTTGGGGTTCATTGCCGACACCAGAAGGTGCAGCAGCATTGGAGAACAATATAAGCGGATCTACTTTCAGCGGATCTTTCACTGGATCGTTCATCGGTGACGGAACAGCATTATCGATTACAGAAACCGATACATTAGATGATGTAACAGGCAGAGGTAACACCACAACAAACAGCATTACTGTTAATGGAATAACTTCTAATTCAAATATCATTTTAACTGGTGCTCTAGATGCAACAGGCGATATTGATAATGCAGGAACTTACAATGGAATACAACACTATACTAGTTCGGCAACAGATCCAACTGCACCAGCTCCGTCAGATGGGGACAGGTATTATAATACAGCACTAGATATGGAGATGAGATACGATAACACAAGAACAAAATGGTTATCAGTAGAATCTTCTGTGATGGAATTTGGTAGAAACGGAAATACTGGCGGCGGTTCATACTATAGAGGCCCTGGAAATCGAGCATATTCCTCCGCCTCTGGGCGTACTGCTGAATTTAATGGCACCATAGTTTCAGTTTCATATACGAGAACCGATACTGATTCTGCGACATTTGAAGTCACCGCGAATGGGACAGGAATAGCAACCCTTGCTTCGTCAGCAGCTACGGGTAAAGATATAACACTTAACGGAAACTTTACAGCAGATCAGATATTGGCAGTAAAAAACCAAACTGGATCGAATACAACTAGGAACGTTTTAGGGTGGATAAGGATTAAGTGGAGGGTATAATATGTCAACAGTCATTGTAGCAAAAAATCAAACAGGATCCCCGCTGACACTTGAGCAGCTGCCTGTTCCTTCCGGCAGTCTCCCCGCTTCCCCTGGTGAAGTCACTCTCACAGATTATGCATCAGAGATGGAAATCCAATCTGATAGTGAGTTACTGGCATACATCACTGCCGGCAACGTGATACTATCAGTTAATGGTGTAACTTTCACACAGTCAGGTTCAATAGCGGTTGGAGAAACATTTGTTTCGACGTTTCCTCTTTATGGCGACTTTTATGACTCTGGTACCACAGATGTTGGTACATCTCCTACGACACTAGCACTTGATACTGTGCGGCAGAATAGCGATGGATCATTTGGGGCGGCATTTGCCCTATCTGGCGACCAAGTTACTGTCCAGGCTAATGCTGGCGGTACTTATGTGGTTCGATATGATGTGACATTTGGAGAAACTGGCGGAGATAACAGGATCTGCGATCTATGGCTTGAATTAAACGGATCTGAGGTTCGCGCAACCCGCGCAGAGGTCGTATATTGGACTGAACATGGAGCGGAAAACAATGGCACTGCTGGTCGAAGTGCCATTATCACATTGGCACCCACGGATGTCCTTCGTGTTCGTGGCCAAGTAACGAGTGGAGCTGCCAATTATACTACTGTTGCAGGTGGGGTGGGATTGACCATATATGCTATCGGGTCTAACGGCATTATTGGTCCTGCGGGGAGCGACGGTGCTCAAGGTCCAGCGGGTTCTGGCACCACGATTACTGTTGAGGATGAAGGAGCCAACATTCCAAACACCCCACACAGCAATTTGAATTTTGTAGGTGCTGGAGTCACAGCAGCGGACGGAGGATCAGGAGTAGCAACTATAACTATCCCTGGTGGAGGAACGGCAAACATCGCTCAGTATAGACAAACGGGAAACCTAACCATTGCCACAAGTGCGACAACGGTGGTTCTCAATGCGAACGACTTTGAAGACTCTAATTATACTCGTTCGGGCGAGAACATTACCATTGACACCGCAGGTATTTATCGGATAAGTTATAGTATTTTCTTCGACACCACTGCGAACGCCCGTAGAACTTGTGATGGCTGGGTCGAGCAGAATACTACCGAAATAGTTCCATCCCGTGCCAGTGGTTATACTCGTAATAATACTGATGACACTGCTAGTTTATCTGCCACATTCTTAGTTCAACTTGCCGCCACTGATGTTATTCGCCTTCGCTGCCAATCTACAGGCACGAGCGGTACAGCACAAGGTGTAGGCAATAGAATGTGGATTACACTTGAATTTGTGAGGGCTCCATAATGGCTACTAAAATGTTATTTCTTTGTTCGTGTGGAGAATCGTTTGAAATTGACGATTCTACTGGAATGACGGATCATATCGATGCTAATACCACCCATACTGTCTCAGAGGAGTATGTTCATGCTTCTGTTATCGCCTCTGCTTCTGGTAGCCAGTAGTAAGAGTGATTAGTTTTGGGCACGATTACAGATAATAGGTAATAAACATAGATTTTAGTGAAGTTTGTTACTATTTACTGGGAGAAAGATCTTTTTATTTTCTAGGGAGAAGAATATGTCTAATAAAATGCTAGAACAAGCAATCATTGACGCTAATGCGCTAAAAGAAGTTGCGCTTAAGAATGCCGAAGCAACAGTCGTCGAGAAATACTCTCGGCAAATTAAAGAGGCAGTTGATAATATGCTGGAGCAAGATGAAGAAGAACTCGATCTGGGCGCCCCAATTGGTGGCGAAGAAGAAGTAGCGATTGGACCAGATGTCGGGGATCAAATACCGCTGGCAGCTACTGATGGCGAAAAACTATGCCCGTGCCCAGAGGAAGAAGAAGCAATTGAGATTGATTTTGATGATCTACAAAATATGATGCAAGCAGCTGATGGCGATGAATCCCCGATGCCGGAACCAACACCAGAAGAGGTTCTCCCACCGGCATTGGAAGAGGAAGTCACCCTAGAAGAAGACGAAGATGAAGTGATGTTCGAGTTGGATGATATTATGGGAGAAGCAGATGAAGAGGGAGCAGAAGCAGCAGCTGCCACCGCCACATTAGAAGAAGATTCCGGCGAGAAGGAAGCAGAGCATATCGCCCTTCGGGAATCCAAGAAGAAGGTGTTACGAGATAATGCTACATTATCAAAGAAAAACTCCAAAGTTCTTGCAGAAAACAAGAACCTCATCTCAGAAAATACGACTTTAAAAGAAAACCAGAATAAACTCCTTGGAGAAAACAAGGGATTTAGAACACTTCTGGAAAAACTTTCACACACATTAGAGAGTGTAAATCTTTCTAATGCGAAATTAATTTATACGAATCAAATTCTAGGTAGCAACTCCTTGAATGAGCGACAAAAGATGAAAATTGTCGAGTCTATTAACGATGCTGATTCTGTTGAAACGGCGAAAGCGGTATTTGAAACCCTTCAAAGCGCAGTGGGATCATCATCTGATGACGGTCCAAAATCACTAAGCGAAGTAGTATCAAATAATCGCGCTACAATGTTTAAACGAACAGAAAAAAAACAAAGCAAGACAGATTCCTATTCTAATAGGATGAAGAAACTTGCAGGCATTTAGCTTATCATTTAAGGAGGAAAAACAATATGTCTATTTTAGAAAAACTAACAGAAGGCATCGTTGAAAGGGATCTTCAAAGGGAAAGTCATTCTCTCGTTGAGAAATGGGAAAAGACTGGACTTTTAGAGGGACTTGGAAACGAGGCCAAAAAGAACACCATGGCGTGTTTACTAGAAAACCAAGCGAAGGAACTTCTTCGCGAATCATCCAGCATGTCAGCTGGTGATGTTGAAGGATTTGCAGCGGTTGCATTTCCAATTGTGCGACGTGTGTTCGCAGGATTGATTGCCAATGATTTGGTATCAGTCCAACCGATGAGTCTACCTAGTGGTCTTATCTTCTTCTTGGACTTTACCAAGGATCGAGCACGATTAGGCGACGAGCTCGGCGACTCAGTATATGGTGGTGGCGCAGTCGCTAACCAGATTACTGGTGGCGTATCTCTTGTTGGCGATGATATTTCGAAATCATTCTACAACTTGAATAACGGTTACGCATCCCCAACGGGATCCGATGCAGCCGTTACCTTTACGGCGTTTACTTCGGGCACTATCGGCGGCCCACTGGCAGCTGATAAATTATGCGAGGAGTTGGTTCGTTATGATCCAGATATTGCTTCTGGCACGGCCGTGGCCATTCGTAGCGTGGACACGACAACTGAACTGGCCCAGCTCAATTTGGATGACTTGGTTAGTATCACGATTGCCGGTCTGACCGACGGGGTTCAAGCACGACGCTTGACTTCCTTAAGTGGTGCATCTGACACGACTATTTTGGTAGTAAATGTTGCATCTGGATCTGAAAGTAGTAACTTGCTAGACGGGGCATTTGCCGGCGTTTCTGCCACTACTTACGTTGAAGTAGATAACTTTACCGGTGGCGGCGCCATTGGATCTGTTATAGGAGCCAATGCGTGGGGACTGGAAGACAATGCTAGTATTCCAGAAATCGACATCAAGGTTGACAGTGTTGCAGTGACAGCACAAACCAAGAAGTTGAAAGCGAAGTGGACTCCAGAATTGGGTCAAGATTTGAATGCATATCATAATCTTGATGCTGAAGTGGAACTAACGAGCATTCTTTCTGAGCAAATCGCTCTTGAGATTGACCAAGAAATCTTGGAAGATCTTCTCAAGGGAGCGACTGCTGGTACGCAATACTGGTCACGACGACCTGGAAAGTTTCTCAACAAGTCAACTGGACAACCAATTAGCACATCTGCCAATGAGGCGCTTTTAGGAGCGGATTTCACGGGTACTGTGTCTGAATGGTATGAGACACTGTTGGAGACTATCAATGATGTTTCCGCTCAAATCCATCGCAAAACGTTGCGAGGTGGAGCGAACTTCTTGGTTTGCGGACCTGAAGTTTCCAACCTTCTTGAGTTTACTGCTGGTTTCAAAGCAACCGTAACCCACGATGATGATCGAGGAACAACGGGTGCTGTGAATGTCGGTAGTCTTTCCAAGAAATGGGATGTCTATGTTGATCCATACTTCCCACGAAATGTTGTCCTGGTTGGGCGTAAAGGAAATTCATTCCTCGAAAGTGGATATGTGTATGCTCCTTATGTGCCCCTCCAAACGACACCAACTATCTTCGGTACTGAAGACTTCGTGCCTCGCAAAGGTGTGATGACTCGGTATGCCAAGAAGATGGTGCGACCGGACATGTACGGACTTGTTGTTGTGACTGATCTTCTCGGATAAGATTAGCGAGACAATATAAAAAAGATAAGAGCCTCTTCGGAGGCTCTTTTCTTTTGTCTTCTGACTATTTATAGGTGTAATCCTTTGGAGGAAACAATGTGGCAGTCCCTACTTTATCACCATCTTCAACCGTAAGTGCTATTATCTTGCCGTCAGTCGGCGTCAAAGCGAATGTTACTGGATCGTTGCCCTTCGGGGTATACACTAGTGCTGATTTCATTTCAGGTGCAGTTGACCAAGTGGCATTCACTTATCGGAGACTCGGCGGCGATGTACTCGACATTGAACTTACCGCGAATAATGTCTATGCCGCCTACGAAGAGGCAGTATTAGAATATTCGTATATAGTCAATATTCACCAATCAAAGAATACCCTATCCAATCTGATGGGCCAAGCAACCGGTACCTTCGACAGCGACGGCGAACTACAAGCAGGAGCTCTCCTCAGTCAATTGAGTGGTACGGGAGCAGAGTTAAGATATCCGCGTTTTGATTTAGGATATGCTAACGCACTCGCTTCGGCTGCCTCTGAGAAGGCACAGGTGGGCGGCACTGCGACTTTCTATTCCGCCTCTATCGATATCGTGGATGGTGTACAAGATTACGACCTACAGTCTATCATCTCGTCTAGTGCTGCCGCAGGCGGAGTATCGTATGCCAGTGTAGATGTGGGTAAGAAGGCGAATATCCAAAAGGTGTTCTATAAATCTCCACGTTCTTTCTGGAGGTTCTATGGATATTATGGCGGCATAAACACAATAGGGAATCTCGGCACTTATGGGCAATATTCCGACGACAGCACTTGGCAAGTAGTTCCCGTATGGCAAAACAAACTCCAAGCGATGGCATATGAGGCTGCTCTCAGCACACGAACTTCTCACTACTCTTACGAGATAAGAAACAACAAGATTAGATTATACCCTGTACCAGGCACGGATTGGGTAACAAAGGTTTGGTTTGAATTCACAATAGATACAGATCCTCTTTTTGACGACGCAGGTCTTGATACAGGTGTTACGGGTGTCAACAATATGAACACCCTCCCGTTCGCCAACATTCCATATACCAACATCAACTCAATAGGAAAGCAATGGATCCGAAGATTCGCCCTATCTCTTTGTAAGGAAATGTTGGGACTCATAAGGAACAAGTTTACGACAATACCAATCCCAGGAGAGTCTGTTACACTAAACGGCGACGCACTCTTGTCTCAAGCGAAGGAAGAGCAAACTGCACTGAGAGAGGAATTGAAGACAGTCCTAGCTGAGATGACTTACGATAAGTTGGTTGCCACTGATGCAGAAATGATGGAATCAACCCAGAATTTGCAAGCACACATTCCAATGACAATTTACACAGGATAGAGGGTATAGGCAGTGGCAGAAGATATTACTTGGACACAACCAACCAATCCTCCTCCTCCTATGTTTCTGGGGGCGGCGGAAAGGAATTTAGTCAAGCAAGTCAATGACGAACTCATAGAGCGAGTTATTGGACAGGGGATTATTTATTACCCTGTGAGCATGAAGCACACGAACTATCATCCGCTCTATGGCGAGGCGATCCACAAAAACTTCCTATCCCCGATAAAAGTAAATGCTTTAATCTCCTGGGAAGGGGACACGACAAACACTACGAATCTTGGTATTGATAGAAGATCGAGCATTACTATCAACTTCCACAAGAGAAGACTAACGGAAGATCAGGATTTGCAGGTTCAGGAAGGGGATTTCGTCTTATATGGTAACTTGTTCTATGAGATAGTAACACTATCCCAACCCCGAGAACTCTTTGGCCAAGTTGATCACAAGATGGAAATCGCAGCCAAATGTATTCGTGCCCGAGATGGTGTGTTCGAAGAATCAACACTTCCGAAAGTCTCGATAGACAAATTCAAGTTGGCACAAGAGAGGATTGTCAACATCGAGGTTCTTACGATACCTGATGACTGTAAGATATGTGTGCCAACTCTATCTGCGGCAGAA
>Ga0233414_10001177_pt1 | contig 10262 bp, 21 predicted proteins | sample Na_anoxic_10_MG_FD_189020 | JGI IMG/M metagenome (GOLD analysis project Ga0233414, IMG submission 189020) | Seawater microbial communities from Saanich Inlet, British Columbia, Canada - Na_anoxic_10_MG | ecosystem: Environmental > Aquatic > Marine > Inlet | place: Canada: British Columbia...
GAAATTGATGAGGTTGCAATTTGGAACAGTGCTTTAAGTTCAACAGCAGTAACAGAAATTTATAATAGTGGTGTTCCTAACGATTTAGATGAGTTAACTAATGCTTCAGACCCTACAGTTTGGTATCGTATGGGTGAATAATGGCAGATTAAAAATGATTAATTAAAAAAAAATATGGCTACAGAATTTATATCTAATAGTTGGTTAATGCCAACCAACGCAAATGCAGAAGCAAATAGAGTGTCAAACTATTCTTTGGATTTTGATTCAGCAAGTAGTCAATATGTAAATGTTGGTTCAATATCTTCTTTGCAAAATGCAACAGAATATTCCATTTCTTCTTGGTTTAAAACACCTTTAAATAATTTGTATCAAGTTATTTATTCTTGGTTTGACGGAGCTGATGGTTATCTTCAATTACTGTTAGTGAATGATGGTTCATTTGTTGTTTATAATTATAGAACAAGTAATGCATACGGCATAAGTGCAACGGGTGTAGTTTCTGCTGATGTTTGGTATAATGCAACAGTTGTTTTTGATGGAAGTGGTGCAGCTAACGCGGATAGATTAAAATTATATATCAATGATACTTTAATTACTCTTACTTACACAGGTACTATTCCAACACAAACGGGAACAATGCTGAGTTCAACAATGTGGTTAGGAGCAAGTAATAGCTCTAATTTTTGGGGGTTAGAAGGCAAACTAACAGAGGTATCAATATTTGACTACGCACTTTCAGCATCACAAGTAACAGAACTATACGGAACAGGTTCAGCTATTGGAAACCCTATGGCAATAACAAACGGGAGAAAACCTATATATTATGCACCTTTAGGTAATTCAGCTTTTAACGGAGAGTTTTTAGTACCTAACGGAGCAGAACAAGATTTTGTATTTGATTATGTTTCAAGTAGCTCTCAGTTTATAACATTAGCTTCATCAAGTACAGCAATAACTGACTGGACACAACCTTATACAATTTCAATGTGGGTTAATTATACAACTTCTTTAAGTTTTGATTTGATGGCTACATTTGGAGTTGAAACAGGTTCAGCAGCAACATCAAGATATATTATGATAGGAGGAAGTTCAGGATATTTATTTACAGGTGTAGGCGATACTGATGGTGGTTCTACTAATATACATTTTAATATTGGTTCTAATCTTAATGATGGTAATTGGCATCATTTAGTTTATGTAGGTGACGGAACTTCAGGTGATTTTCCAACCGTTTATATAGACGGTGTTGTTGAAGCGTATTCAGGAGGAACTACAAACTTATTTAATAGTTCAACTTATTTAAATGTCATAGGAACTGGAAGCACTGCTTCAGGGAGATATTTTAATGGTAAAATGTCAAACTGTGCTATATTTTCAGGAGCATTACCAGCAACAGGCACAGAGTCAGTAGCTTCTTTATATAACTACGGAACACCGCCTAATATTGCTTCTTATAGTGGTTTACAAGCTTGGTGGGAGTTAGACGCTTCAGCAACGTTTGACGGTTCAAATTGGAGTATTCCAGATGCATCAAGTAATTCTAACACAGGCACATCTTCAGGGATGACTGCTGCAAACCTTGTGCAAAGTGATTTAATTATAAACGCACCTTATGACCCTTTTTCACTTTTATTCGATGGAATAGACGAATCAATAAGCATTGGTAATGTTTGGAGTGGATTGATAGGTTCTTATACTTGGTCACCTTTTACTATTTCTTTTTGGTACAAAGGAACAAATCCAATAGTTGGAGCAACTCACACAAAGGGTTTATTTAGTTTTAAAGGAACTCAACAAATCGGTTTTTATGATGGTTATGCTGGGGCAGCAAACGTAAGATTGTATTTAAATTTTTCAGGAAGTTATAGTAATTATTGGATAGTTGGCTCAAATGGCACAAGAGATTTGTTTGATGATAATTGGCATAATGTAGTAATTGTTTTCCCTTCAGGAAGTAATGATGGAGTTGACCCAGCTTCAAGTACTTTATATATAGATAATCAATTAATTACAAAATCAAGTTCAGGAGGTATAACAGCACCAGCGGTTGGTTACACTTGGAATCAATTTAACATAATGGATGCAGATTGGGCTAATTTAGGAGGTCAATTAAGTAATCTTGTTTTATGGGGTAATGACCAAACTTCTGAAATATCAAATATTTACAACAACGGAACTCCTGCAAGTTCATACACTAACACACCAGACGGTTGGTGGAGATTAGGAGCAGTAAATACTTTTTATAACTCAACAACTACAGAATTTACAGTTTTAGATGAGGTAGGAACAAATAATGGAACTTCAGTAAATATGGAACAAAGCGATTTAGTTTCAGGAGTAGGAGCAACAGGTTCAGGAACATCTTCAGGTATGGGAAGCGGTGAAAATCGTATTGGCTCAGCTCCCTTTTCTGAAAATAATGCCGTATCTTACAATCTTAGCGTAACCGCTAAATCAACATCAACACCAACATAAATATTAAAATAAAATAAAATGGCAACATACATAGTAATAGAATTAACAGAAACAAGCAAAGTTGACTTTTCACAAGTTAATCAAACATCTGCACAGACAATGCGTAGAAACTTAGCAAACACACAAGGGTTGCTTTCATACATTACAGAACCAAGTTATGTAACAAGTGGAGCATTGCCAATTGTAGGTGATAAAATGAACCACGAAGAAGCACTAATATTAATGAGTAGTTCGGATTGGTCTGAGCCAATGCCTGAAGAATAATAATGAATAAAAATAATAACATAGTAATGGAAGACCACAGTTTGATAATGATAATAAGCACCTTAGTTGGAGCATTAGGTATCAAAGAGATATGGAACATCGTTAAAAAACGAATGGACATTAGTGCAGCAAAGGATGAACGTGTTGATGGTCTTTCATTAAAAGTTATTGAAGAATTAAAAGATAAAATTTCAGCATTAGAACTTAAAATAGATGTATTAATAACAGAGAATACAGAACTAAGAGTAAAGGTTGCTAAGATGGAAGAAAGATTGATTCAGAACGCTAAGAAATCAGCATCAAGAAGAAAAAAACCAAATGAGTAAATACTACCAACATAGTTCTGAAAATTATGAATATTATTATACTTACGTAGAAACTAAAAAACAAAGTTATGAGAGCAGTAAATAAAATTGTAATACATTGTAGTGCAACTCCAGAAGGTAGAAATGTTAGTGCAGCAACAATTGATGGTTGGCATAGAAAAAGAGGTTTTAACCAAATCGGATATCATTACGTGATCGGTTTAGATGGTAAAATTGAAGCTGGAAGGCCTGTTAATATTATGGGCGCACACGTTGGTGGCGGTGGTAATAGAGCATCAATTGGTATAGCTTATATTGGTGGTATGGATAAAGCTTTTAAAAAGGCAAAAGATACACGTACAGAGGCACAAAAAGCAGCACTAATAAAGATTATTAAAATATTAAAGAATATCTATCCTGAAGCATCTATACACGGTCACAGAGATTACAGCAAAGACAAAGACGGTGATGGAGTTGAAGCACACGAATTTATGAAGATGTGTCCGTGTTTTAATGCAGAAGTAGAGTACTTAGAATTTCAACCAAAAAGCTTTAAACCAAAAAGCAAGAAAGCAAGAGATATAAAAAAAGAAATAAAAAAAGATTCAAATGAATAATAAAGTAAAAAACATCATAACTAACATTTTAGGCATTGCATTATTTATTTATAATGTTTATATGTATTATTACAATGGTGAAACCTTAGTTAGCTTTTTAAGCATATTAGCAGTTTCATTAGCATTGTTTTTATTTAAAGGAACTGAAACAAAAGAATGGTTAAGAAAGGCATTATCCAAGTTTTCATCTTAATTTTATTAATTGGCTGCACACCTCAAAAGCGATTAAACAGGTTAGTTAGAAATCATCCACATTTAAGCAAAATAGATACTATTAAAATCATAGATACTATTATAGTGCCTAACTATAGTTATGATACAATAGAAACAGTAACCTACCACGACACGACTATTATAGTAAACAATGACAGAATTGAAGCCAGATATTATTTCGACACATTACGGCAAGAAATATACCACGAAATCACGTGTAAAAACGACACAATTATTAAAGATAGATATATACCTTTTGAAACGATCACTATTCAAGAACAAACGCTTTGGAAGAAATACGGATCAATGGCTATCGTAGGAATATTAGTTTTAATTGGTTTAAAAATCGGTAAAAAACTTGGTATATTATGAAACCTAATAAAATTGAAAAAGGCAGAAAGGAAGCAAGATACAGGTTAAAACCAGATGAAGTTGAAATTATAAGCGAATACAGAAGAATTAAAGAAGAATCAAAAATTGAAGGTTTAAATCCAAATGATGTTCATTCTGGTTGGATTAAATCAAAGAAATCATCATTATATTTTAAGAATAGTTCATTTAAAACTGAAAATCTAAAACAGTTTAAAAAAGATTTAATTAAAGATTTACAGGAATATGCACCTGAATTTGAAAAGGTTAAAAAACCAAAAGTACACGATGGTCATTGTTTGTTAATATCACCAGCAGATATTCATATAGGTAAGCTTTGCAAATCATTTGTTACAGGTGAGGAATACAATAAACAAACCGCAGTAATAAGAACTTTAGAAGGTGTTAAAGGTTGCTTAGAAAAAAGCAAAGGTTTCAATATAGACAAAATTATCTTAATAATTGGCAATGATGCAATGCATATTGATACTCCAAATGGTAGCAATAAAACTACAAGCGGAACGGTACAGGATGTGGACGGAATGTTTTTTGAGCATTTTCATATTGCAAAAAGATTATATATTAATATTATTGAATCTTTGTTGGAATTTTATCCAGATATACATATAATTTATAATTCTTCTAACCACGACTACTTGACAGGTTTTTGCTTATCTGATGTTATAGCTACTTATTTTAAGAATAACAAGAACATTACTTTTGATATTAGTTTGCATCATAGAAAGTATTATAAATGGCATAATAATCTAATTGGATCAACGCACGGACACGGAGCAAAGTGGGATTTACTACCATTATTAATGGCTGATGAATCAAAAGATTGGAGCAGCACCAAGTATAGGTATATGTTCACGCATCACGTTCACCATAAAGTAGGTAAAGATTACGTTGGTTGCAGTTTAGAATCTTTCCGTAGTCCATCACCAGCAGATACTTGGCATTCTCGTCAAGGTTACACCTCATCTAATAACCAAGCCATAGAAAGTTTTATATTTTCTAAAAACAATGGTCAAGTAGCACGACTCACCCATCTATTCTAAAGTTTTTTAAAAAAAAGTTATAGTAAAATGTAATTTGTATTGTATTTATATATATATTTACAACATAAAACAATTAAACTATGAAAAAAATACTATTACAATCACTAACATTAATCGGAGCAATCTATGTTGCTTATCATTTTATAATACTAATCATTTTAAATATAGCTTAACTATGGAACAGAATAAAACAATATACGTACACGAATCGCATACGCTATGGAGCGACAATGGCGAAGTTTATTTAGCTTGTGATAATGGCACAGTAGTTTTTAATGCTGATACATTATTTAATGACATTGCTAACTTAGCTGCCTTAGCACTTAAAGAAAGAAAGAAACAAGAATTATACGTTCTTGAAGAATTAACTAAAATAAAATAAACAATGGTAAGAACATTTTACATACCTGAAGATAAAAGAGAAACAATGATGAAGTTTGTAGAATTAGCTGAAAAAAATGGAGTAAGCTATTCTAAACTAATTTGTAAATATATGGAAGATTACATTAACACTAAAAACTAAAACTATGGAAGTAACAACAACTAAACAAGTATTTCAACTACAAGATGGTCACACAGATGTTGAAGTAAGTATTGAAAAGAAAGAAGGCCAGCCAACAATTGTGCAGTTCACAAGCTTTGAAACTAACCACCATTTGATCGTTGAAACTGGTGAGTTTATGGAACTCTACAACATTATTAATAAAGTAAAGGAGATGATATGAGTTTAAATCATTATATGACATATTTCGAAGAGTGGAAAAGGTTTGATACTACTATAGAATTAAATGAAGAATTAAGATCTTTAGTAGTTCGGATTAATTATAATAAAACCTTATTATGTTCTGATACTTGGACACCAAGCAAAAAAGATATTGTAATTCATAAACTACGTTTTAATGAATATTTAAAATTATTTAATGAGTTAGATAATAAACTAAAAAATAATGATTATAATTATTTTGCCAAAAGAATGAAAACTATAAAACAATCAATAATAACAATTAGAAACTATGAGAATAAAAGAATTAGCCAAAAAGTATAATCTCGGAAAAGATGATTTCTGGCAACATAAACAGTCAAGAAATTGGATACTAACACACGATGCCATTGAAAAAATAGCAACCATTGAAAACATAGAGTTAATAAAATTTGAAATATTAAATACTGAAGTTGACTTTGCAAGGTTTTTAATCACTATGAAAAAAGGCGATAGAAGCATAATTAGTGTTGGCGAGGCATCTGCTAAAAATTGTACTAATAATTATTATGGAGCAATGGCCGAAAAACGCGGGATCGATAGATGCGTTTTAAAATTAATAAAAGCTTACGAGTATGGTATCTATTCAGAAGTTGAAGCTGATGACTTTAAACAAGATAAAAATGGATAATACTTTTGAACAATACTACCTAAACATTTTGCTATCAACAATTGATGAACGCATAATTAAAATTGAAGATGAATGTAAAACATCAATCGAAAAGAAAATAGCATATAAAACTATATTAGAACAAATATCTAAACAATATAACTATGGAAAATAAATTTAAAATTAGATGCTCAGCCATTAATAATATAATGACTAAACCAACTAAAAACAATATTGTATCTGTTGGAGCAAAAACATACTGTAAAAAATGGTTAACAGAACAAATATATAATAGAAAAGAACAAATATCATCTAAGTATATGCTTAAAGGAACAACTGTTGAAGATGAATCAATAAGCTTTATTGCAAAAGAATTAGATTATAAAAAAATAAGAAAAAATTATAAATCTTTTGAAAATGATTTTTTAACAGGAACACCAGATGTTATAACTAAAAATGAAATAATAGAAGTTAAGAGCAGTTGGAATTGTTTTACATTTCCATTGTTAGAAGATGATATACCAACAAAAGTTTATAATTATCAAGCGCAAGGTTATATGCATTTGACAGGCCATAAAAAAGCTAAATTAATATATACTTTAATTGATACACCAAAAGATCTAATTGAAAGCGAATTTTGGAAACAACATAAATCATATCCATCTAATTTTAATGGCGATATACATAGTGCATTTCCTGAGTTTGAAAAAGATTATTTATATAATGATATTAAAGAAAAATATAAGATTAAAATTTATGAAATAGATTATGATGAAACTATTATAGAAACTATAAAAGAAAGAGTTGAAGCTTGTAAAGAATATATTAAAACATTATTAGAAAAAATAAATTAATAAACTATGGATGAAGAAGAAGAAACAAGAGATTTTTTTGATTTAATTGATGAAGCGTACGATCGCCTTGTTGATGAAAGATTAAATAACGGATATTATAATAACAAATGAAGGATAAAGAAATAGAGATTATAAAACAATTAAACAAGCGTTTTAATTCATCTCTTACTTTATCAAGCAATGAGTTTTCATACTATGATGCCTTTAACAAAAAAATTATATTAGAAATAAAAATAAGAAACAAAGTTTATGAAACTAAATTAATACAGGTTGATAAATTTTATAGTTTATTAATGATAGCTGAAGCACAAAATAAAATTCCTTTTTATTTAGTTAAAGATGATGAAGGAGTTTATTTATATAATTTAAAGAAATTAAAAGATCAGTTATTAAATAGCAAAATCAAAAGTATTAAATCGCCTTATCAAACTGAGTTCTTAAAAAATAAAATAATTACAAAATATTTTTATGAATTAAAAAAAAGTCAAATTCATAATTTTTATATATTATAAACCAATAAAAAACAAACAAAATGAAAGTAACAGGAAAAATTGAGAACATTTTAGAAACTCAAACAGGAACAAGTAAAGCTGGAAAAGAATGGAAAAAAACATCTTTTGTAGTTAAAACAGATGATGAATATAACAATCTATATTGCTTTGAAATCTTTGGAGATGAAAAAGTAAATAACTTTTTACAATACAATTCCAAAGGTGATGTAGTTGATGTTGATTTTAATGTAAAAACTAATGAATGGAAAGGTAAATACTTTACTTCTTTAGATGCTTGGAAGATTTTTAAAGCTGATAACAGCAAACAAAAAGAAGATGTAGCAGTTGAAGATGAAGGCGATTTACCCTTTTAAGTATAAAGAAACTATTAAACTATTAAAAGATGCTGGATTTGAATTTAAAAACTATAAAAAAATTGCTGCAGAAAGGGTTAACACCTAAACAAATAGCAAAAAAATATAATGTTAAATATGATACTATTTATAATTTAATAAATAAAAATGAAATAACATTACTATTAATTCAAGGTTATACCATTGTGGAGATATCTAAAAAACTAAACTTAACTTATTCAATATTTAAAAGATATATAAGTAGATGCAAAAAAAATGGATTGCCTGTTTATTTTAATTCTAAATCTGAAGCATACTATAATAATGAAGATGATTATTTAAGGATTCCTGAGTATAATTGGGAATCCTTAAATTACAATGAAATAAGAGCTTATAACAACTATATAGAAAAAAAATAAAGCATACTATGAAAGAACTACCATACTTTAAATTCTGGCCATCACAATGGATCACAGGAAACATTTCCTTTTTAACCTTTGAAGAACAAGGAGCATTTATGAAAGTTTGCTGCTTTTATTGGGCGCAGGATTGCAATCTTAAAACACAACAAGTTAAAAGAATAATACCAGAGAATATATACAATTCTTTATTAGATAATGGATTGATTAAATCAGATGGTGAATACATTATTATAAGCTGGTTAGATGAACAGCTAAAAGAAAGAATAAAAAGGCATAAAACTAATGTAGCTAATGGAAGGAAAGGCGGTAAAATATCTGCTGAATTAAGAGCATCAAACCAAGCGGAGCTTGAGTGTGGCTCAAGGGCGGGGGTTGAGGATGGCTCAAGCATTAAGATAAGAAAAGAAAAGATAATAAAAGAAAAGATAAAAGGGGTTGAAGGGGAAAAAGAATTTACTGATCCAAATCTACGAGTTAATGATGAATTAAAAAACCTTTTAAAGAAATGATTTTAGAAAATAAAGATTCATTGGAATACTTGTATAGGTTTCAAGAAGGTAAAATAAAACTTGGTTTAGGAATAAACACAGAGCTGGATTCTTTTATTAGGTATAAGCAGGGCAATTTCAACGTAATAGTTGGATTGGATAATGTTGGGAAAACAGCGTGGATATTATATTACTTTCTTTGCTTAACTAAACACCATAAGATTAAACACGTTATATGGTCAGGAGAAAACAAAGCTGGACAATTAATTAGAGATTTAATACAAATGTACACAGGTAGAAAATTAAATGAATTAACTAAGGAGGAAATTAGATTTAATAATAATCAAATTAGTAAGTATTTTAAATTTATTGACAATTCTAAAGTATACGACCATAAACAACTATTCGAATTATTTAAAGAATCTGGAGCAGATAATTGTTTAATTGATCCCTTCACAGGAATGAATCACGACAGGCGAATTAATCAGTTTGAACGTAACTATCAGTTCTGTAATGATGTTAGGCAGTTTTGTAATGAAACTAAAAAAACAGTTTACATTAATACTCACCCACAAACAGAAGCGGCAAGGAGAGTTTATCCACCAAAACATTTATTAGAAGGATATGTACAAAATTGTAAAAAATCTGATATTGAAGGAGGCCAAGTGTTTGCGAACAGATGCGACGATTTCATTTCGGTACACCGTTTGCTTAACCACCCTGACTTATGGATGATGACTGAAGTAAGAATAGAAAAAATTAAAGACAAGGAAACTGGAGGACGTTGTACAAATCTTAGTGAACCTTTGCGCTTTAATTACAACTCAGGAATGGGTTTTACAATTGGTGGCATAAACGGATTAAAAACTATAAACTAAAAACTAAAACTATGGATGAATTACAATTACTATTAAATAAAAACGAACTACATATATTGCTTATAAAGGTAATGCACGACATAAACAAGGGTAATCCTC
>Ga0233414_10001178_pt1 | contig 10262 bp, 13 predicted proteins | sample Na_anoxic_10_MG_FD_189020 | JGI IMG/M metagenome (GOLD analysis project Ga0233414, IMG submission 189020) | Seawater microbial communities from Saanich Inlet, British Columbia, Canada - Na_anoxic_10_MG | ecosystem: Environmental > Aquatic > Marine > Inlet | place: Canada: British Columbia...
TATCTTCCACCTTCAAATCCAACTTATCTTCCAATTCCTCTTCCAACAACATTTTCAGTTCTTTCACACTTACACCCAACCCTACACTCAATCTACATAAGATACTTCCACATACCTCTTCATATATCGCACTACTCAATCCTATACTTAACATTCTTTATTTATACACCTTTTTTTACATTATTCCTTCTTACAAATACACTTCAACTTTTTTTTCTGTCTGCCGACGGCTGTAGTTTTTATTTTTTATTTTGAAATTAAATAAATGAATATTAATTACAATAAATTATTTCAGTTTATTGTAATTAATATCTTTATGATGATAAAAATATATACACTCCTTCGTAGTGATATAACTATATAATAGTTATTATTTTCCTATACTATCCATTATATTCTAATAGTAATGTATAATGGATATTAGATATTTAAAAACATTCGTTTTAGCTGTGTTAGTTGGATTGCTTGGTGGAATACAAGGACAAGCTGGTGCTTTATATGTTTTATCTGGACTACTAATGTTTAATATAGTAAAAAGTCAAGATATAGCTGCTGGAACAGCTTTATTATATACATCTGTACCAGTTACTCTTGGAGCTGCATATGAGTATTATAAAAGAGGTAAAATGGATTTAAAAGTATCACTTATTTTAATTCCAACTGTAATTGTATTTTCAGTTTTAGGAGCAAAAATAAATCCATATATACCAAAAAAATATACTCTATATAGTATTGGTTTAACGTCTTTAATTATAAGTATTTATTTCTTTTACAAAGGGTATTATGAAAAAATATCTACTGTATAATGAATAATGAATAATGAATATTGTTTAAAAATAAAATATAAAAAATTGATTTATTTTAATTAAAAATATATAAACATATAAATTATATATTTTTAACTATAATGGAAAACAACTGGAATCAATATTGGTTTGACTTTATCCTTAAACATGAAGATAAAGTTCATTGGAATTATATAAGTAGAAATCCGAATCTAACTTTGGAATTCATTGAAAAGTATCCTGATAAACCTTGGGACTGGAATTGGATAAGTTCCAATCCGAATCTAACTTTGGAATGGATTGAAAAGTATCCAGATAAACATTGGAACTGGATTTGGATAAGTATGAATCGGAATCTAACTTTTGATATAATTGAAAAATTTCCTGATAAACCTTGGCATTGGGGAGAAGAAGGTATAAGTCAAAATCCGAATCTAACTATGGAATGGATTGAAAAGTTTCCTGATAAACCTTGGGATTGGGGAACATATGGTATAAGTATGAATCCGAATCTAACATTGGACTGGATTGAAAGGTATCCTGATAAAGATTGGATTTGGCATGGTATAAGTAAAAATCCGAATCTAACATTGGAGTGGATTGAAAAATATCCTAATAAACGTTGGGACTGGGGAAAATATGGTATAAGTTCCAATCCAAATCTTACTATAGAATGGATTGAAAAATATCCTGATAAACCTTGGAATTGGGAATGGTGGGGTATAAGTTCCAGTCCGAATCTAACATTGGAGTGGATTGAAAAATATCCTAATAAAAATTGGACTTGGGGAAAATATGGTATAAGTTCCAATCCAAATCTTACTATAGAATGGATTGAAAAATATCCTGATAAACCTTGGAATTGGGAATGGGGTATAAGTTCCAGTCCGAATCTAACATTGGAGTGGATTGAAAAATATCCTAATAAAAATTGGACTTGGGGAACATATGGTATAAGTCAAAATCCGAATCTTACTTTGGAATGGATTGAAAAGTATCCTGATAAACCATGGCATTGGGATGATTTTGGTATAAGTAGAAATCCGAATCTAACTATGGAATGGATTGAAAAGTTTCCTGATAAACCATGGGAATGGGGAGAAGAAGGTATAAGTATCAATCCGAATCTAACTTTGGAATGGATTAAAAAGTATCCTAATAAATCTTGGAATTGGGGAGAATTTGGTATAAGTTCAAATCCGAATCTAACTATGGAATGGATTGAAAAGTATCCAGATAAACCTTGGAATTGGGGAAAATATGGTATAAGTGAAAATAGGAGTCTAACTTTTGATATAATTGAAAAGTTTCCTGATAAAGATTGGTATTGGGGGGCATGGGGGGGTATAAGTGATAATCTATTTACAAAAGAAAAAGAATTATTAATTAGACAAAAACAAAAATTCGTACAAGAGCATTTATTTGAGTCGTTCGTGAAAAAAGCATATCACCCAGATAGAATAGAAAGAATATTGAATGAACTCGAAGAGGAAGACCCAGATAGAGACAACCTAGAGTATATGGAAGAATGCTTGTTGTAATATGTAATTATATATTGTTTTTAGTGTTTTAAAAAAGTAAATCTAAAATAATTGGAAAATGATCAGAATCAATTCTATTACTATTTTCATAATAACCATGATAAATATAAATATTATCTATTTTTTCATATAAGTTTTCACTTAACAGTATATGGTCAATTAATACTAATTCATCCGATGTAGAGTAATTATTACCGTTTTTATCCCACCAATTAGAATAACGTGATTCTTTTTCTACATCTTGATTTACATTAAATAAATTATAATTAGGATTATTAACTCCTTTTATTATATTTAATACTTGAGAAATAGGTATATCATTATTTAAATCTAATATTTGACTATCATAATCATTAAAATCACCAGCAATTATTAATTCATATTTTCTCTCTATATATCCTTCAATTACAGATTCAATTATTTTTGCTTGTGCTTCTCTCTTTAAACATCTATCATTTCTATCAGGATAAGCTAATAAATGAATAGAAATAAATGCAATATCTAAATCATTTATTTTAAATTCAGTAATAAAATGTTTACTTACACCTTCGGTTCCAGATTCATTAATATAACAAAGTGTATTTTCTATTGGATATTCAACATGATCATTATTACGATACAGATCGATAGAAGGATTTATCTTTGTAATCATACCTACATTTTGACCAGTTGAACTATCTGTTCCTTGAATCATAAACGATTCATAATTATTAGAATCTATTTTATCCTTCAAAGCGTTTAATTCATCACAACCTTCAACTTCACTTAAATTTATAATATCTGGATTAAATTTATTTATAACATTAGCAACTTCTAATAAATGTTCCTGTGCATGAGATTCATTTTTCCACGTACATCCGGTACCAGGACATTCAGAAGATTTATAATATTCTAAAAATAACCACTCTACATTATATTGCATAATTCTTAAACTTCTATTATCATATCTTCTATCACTATTCTTACTATCTACTAATGGACAAAATGTTTCAGAATTTACAAAATTCATAGAAAAATACATTGCTAAAAATATTATTAATAAATTAGTCATTTAAATATCAAAATATATTTTTTTTTAATATTTTAATATTAAATTAATTTATAATGAGTGAACAAGAATTAATATCTACTAACAATGATATTGAATTAGGAATAATACAAACAAATACAGAAATTATCAAAACACAATCTATAATGGATATCATTAATGAAAAAAGAAATGATCAGGATTTTCAACAACGTATAAATGTAGCAACTACATTAGTATTAGAAATTTATAGAGTATTAATGGGAGCATTTTTAATATTATTCGTTCCGCAAAAATGTGGAGAAGATATCTGTTCTATAATTGATAATATTGAAAGAAATGATATGCTTTCTAGATGTGGTATTTATGTTAATTCTATTACTGTAATTGCATTTTTTTTCTTATATTTTGTAGAAGTAAAACGAGAAAATAAATTAATTAATTATTTAGAAGTAAATAGATTTACTCCAGTTGATAATAATTCTGTTGGAAATGCTTTATTAAAATTGGCTCCAGAAAAGAAGCAAACAATTTTATATTACGACGAATATTATCGAACTAGTGGATATATATGTACTGCAACATTTATAATTAATGCAATTATAAGTTCTATAGTAGTATACAGCAACTATTTAGATAGTAAAACTGTTTCTGTATATTTAACCAATTTATTATTTATGGGATTAAAAGTTACAGATGTATATTCAACTGTAAATACTAAAACAAATGTATTTTATAGTGCTTATTTAAAAAATAAAATTCAATTTAATGATGTAGATCCAGATAAAATTATTTCACATGATGATGATGACAAAATAGAAGATGATGACAAAATAGAAGATGATGACAAAATACAACATGACGTCAATATACAACATGATGACAAAATAGAAGATGTATAAAAAATTAAAATAATCAATAATACTTTTAATTTTTTTCTATAATAAACATTCGTTTAAAAAGTTTCTTACCATCTTTAGTATAACCATTACTTACCCGTTTAGGATTCATCTTATAATTACATGATTTTAATACTTGTCTTACCAAATTAAGAAGAGGCCATTTCTGATTTAACTCTGCAGTAGATTGTAATCCAGTTAAATATGAAGAATTAAATATTTGCTTTAAAATTGTTACTTCTTCCTTTACTTCTTTATAAAGATTGTTATCTAATAATAATTCTCGTGGAATTAATATACCATTTAATTCATCATAATTAGAAAAAAGTATTTTACATTTATTTAAAAATAACTTAATATGTTCAAATTGTTGACTATTCATATGAATATATTAAATATACATTATTTTTTAAGTAATAATTTTTTTTTCTATATATTAAACCATTTTGAATCTAATTCATTATCATTTACAGTAGCAGAACATTTAGTATTACATAAACAATCTCCAATTTTTTGATTGAATTGTGTATTTTGACATTTTAAACTAGTATAAAAATCTAAAGGCAATCTACATTTATGTATACATATACAATCATTAAATCTAACTAATCTGTCTTTAGCATAACAAAATTTAAAAATTGGTTTTAAATTACTAAGAAACATGTAACTATATATATTATTATTTAAATTATTTTTAAATTATTTTTAAATTAATTTTATGTTTAATAAGTAATTTAAAAATGTTATTTTATAATATTAGTAATAATGAAAATATTAATTACTGGTGGAAATGGTTTAGTTGGAAGCGCAATAAAAGAAATTGTCAATATAGAAAATATAAATGAAAATGAATATATATTTATATCAAGTAAAGAGTGTGATTTAACTAATATAAATAATACTAGAGAATGTTTTACTAAATATAAACCTGATTCTGTTATTCATTTAGCTGCATATGTAGGTGGATTATTTAAAAATATGAATGAAAAAATTAATATGTATGAAATTAATACACAAATAAATTATAATGTATTAAAAATATGCGATGAATTAAATATTAATAGAGTTCTATCATGTTTATCAACTTGTATATTTCCAGACAACACGTCATATCCTATAAATGAAAGTATGTTACATAACGGACCCCCACATTATTCTAATGATGGATATGCATATTCTAAAAGAATGTTAGAAGTTCATTCTAGAATGTATTATGAAAATAAAGATAGAATATATAATTGTATAATTCCAACAAATATATATGGTAAACATGACAATTTTTCTTTAAATGATGCACACGTAATACCTGGATTAATACATAAATGTTTCTTAGCAAAAAAAGAAAACAAATTATTTATTGTTAAAGGTACAGGTAAACCACTAAGACAGTTTATATATAGTTTAGATTTGGCAAAATTAATAGTAAAAACACTATTTACCTATAATAATAAAGATCCTATTATATTATCTGTATCTGAAAACGAAGAAGTCGAAATATCATATGTAGCTAGACTAATTGCTAGGAATTTTAACTATGAACATATGATTAGATTCGATACTAATGCATCTGATGGTCAATATAAAAAAACAGCGGATAATACAAAATTACTAAATTTATATCCAGACTTTAAATTTACAGATATTAAAGATGGTATTAATACTACAGTTAAGTGGTTTAATGATACTTCATATAATTTAATTAGAACGTAATACGTATAATATATTATTTTTATAATTTATTTATCAAACAGAGATGGAATATAATATTCTTCTCCATTTTTTTCATAGTTTGCAATAATTCTAGGATTATTTTTATTTGCTATTATATCTTCTGTATCATAAACATTTTTTTCATTATCTAAATAATAAACTATTCCTTTAATATCAATTGCACTTACAACAACCTTAGTAATTGTTGAATGTGTATCATTTTCACTCATTATACCATGTGGAGTACCTTTACTATGAGTACCACAATACAATTGTTCTTTTTGTTTTCGTCTTGTGCATTGTTGACCATTTGCTCGTTTAGCACAACATCTTTCATATATAGGAACCATATTTTTAACACGCTTTCTTTTCATAAAATCGTCTTTTGTTAATTCAAAATTATTATATTCATAAATAAAGTTCATAATTAATATAGGATCATACGAATCCTGTGATTTTATTTGTTCAACAATTTCACTTTTAAAATTATGAATATAATCATTTACTTTCTTAGTTATACGACGTTCCATTATTATAGTTTATTTATTATTAAATCAATATATTAATATCAATTTTTTTATAAATTAAAATTAATAAAATTGAATATTATTATTTATTTTCATTATTATTATTTTCATTAGTTTCATTAGTTTCATTATCTTCATTATTAGTTTCATTATCTTCATTATTAGTTTCATTAGTTTCATTAGTTTCATTATCTTCATTATTAGTTTCATTATTTTCATTAGTTTCATTAGTTTCATTAGTTTGTGATTCTAAAGATTCATCTATATATATATTTTGGGACTCTGGAATAGAATCACAAACTATTGTAACTAATTGAATGTTATCATTTATATTATCTTTTAATGTATTATCATTATCATTATCATTATTATTATCATTATTATTATTATTATCATCATCAATTGATAACGGAGATACTAGATGTTCGTTTAAATTATAATTATTTTTTTCAATTGAAAAAATAGATTCGTTGTCTAAATCAGTATTACTAGAATTTTTGGGAATAGTACCTATAATAGATTTTCTTAAATCGTGTGCAGTTTTTTTATCTAAAGATGTAGTGTTTAAATCTTGAAAAATAGTTTTTTGATCTTTTTTCTTACTTAATAATCCACCTTCAAAAGTGATATCAGTGGTTAATTGTTCTTCTAATATATTACTTTTATTTATTAACCGTTTAAATAATTTTTCATGAATATTATAAAAAAATTCTAAATATCTTTGGTATAATGTTATTTGTTCTTTCAATACAGCTACTTCGTAAGTATATGTAGAAACAAAATTATTAACATTTAATCCATATTTTTCATTTGTTTTATATTGTTTTAAAGAAATTTCTTTATCTTTTAAAACATTAATCAAATTATTTACAACAGATATTATATTTTCATTAATCTCTAAAATTATATCAAATGGATATTGTTTAGAATCATCTATATCATCATATTTTGGATAGTGTTTATTTTTTAATACGTCATGCAATTTATTATCAATCATACTTTTTTCTATATAGTCACTAATTAATTTATATAATTTATAATATTCTCCATACATACGATTAAGTATTCTTCCATAATAATCATGTAAATAATTATGTTCTTTTTCTAATAAATTTATTTGGAAGTAAAATGAATCTAAACTAAAAATAAATGTTTTTATATCAGATGTTTTAATAGTTTTTGTATATTTAACAAATTCTTTATATGTTTGTTTTAACTTTTTAATTTTTCCATCTAAACTTTGAAATAACATTGATACATCAGCACGCATATCTCTTACGTTATCAAATACTAGTTTAACAGATATTAATTTTTCATCCATTTATATATACTGTATATTTAGATATTATTTCAAAAAAAATAATTATATAAATATACAGTATATATAAATGGAAGAAGAAATACAACTTAGTGTAAATAACGACTCCATGTCGTTTAAAGAACAAGAATGGAAAAGAGAACATGAAATTATTTTAATTGAATGGGCTGATAAAGCAATGTGTTATAGGTGGTTACATTCTACATCTCATCAAGCATATTCTAAAACAAACGCATGGTTTACAATTCCTGTTATTATTATGAGTACTCTTACCGGAACTGCTAACTTTGCACAAGATAGATTTTCAGATAATATTAAACCTTGGGCACAAATGGGTATAGGTGCAGTAAATATATTTGCTGGTATTTTAACTACAATTGCACAATTTTTAAAAATAAGCGAATTAAATGAAGCTCATAGGGTAAGTTCAATATCATGGGATAAGTTTTACAGAAATGTTAAAGTTGAATTAGCAAAGTCAAGAGATGAAAGGATGCATGTAGGACATATGTTAAAAATGTGTAAAGAAGAATTTGATAGATTAATGGAAACAAGTCCATCAATTAATCGAGAAATAATAGAGTTATTTAATAATAAATTTCCTTCAAGTAAATCTAAAAAAATTGATATAGAACATAATGATAGTAGATCAGAAATAAAACGACCTGAAATATGTGATACTTTAATAAGTACTTCTGAGATTGTATTTGTTCCGATAATTGAAGAACAAACTAATAAACCAGCTCTTCTAAATTTAGTTAAAAATAACCAAAAAAAAATAATGGAAAATTATGAAAATGAAGTAATAGAATGGTGTAAAAAATTTATTAACAAACATGATAGAGCTCCTTTAAAAAGTGAAATATTTGATAATTTAAACGATAGTATGAATCCTGATATTCTTGAAAAAATTATCAATAAAGTTTTACCAGATTTAGATAGCGAATGTAGTATTCACAATATGGTTTAATGTTATGTAAAATAGTTTACTTGTTCTGGTAAAAATGCCCAAAACAAAATAATTGCAAAAAACCAAAGCAAGTAGCTACCGTAAAATTGTATTTCTACACCTAAGAAATTCATTACCATAGTTACTATTTGATTTACAGCTATAATAGATATAATTATTAAGGCAATATTCATCATAGACATATTCATTTTTATATATAATGTATATTATTTTATATAAGAAATAATTTTTTTTTCATTCTTAAATAACCAATAGTTTACGTTTTCTTTTCTCTCAATAATAAAATCTTTATCTTTTAATGATCCGTTTAAAAGTTGTTCATGTATAAAACATATAGATCTTACATTATCATTATCATTGTATTTATTTAAATTAATTAATATATTATCATGTTTATTTTGACAATATTGAATAGAATTATATTTTTTAATATAATTTCTATATTTTTCATGTATATTAGAATATAAAATAATTGGTTTTAAACATAATTTATCCTTAATAAATAAATTATCTATTCTGTTATATGTAATGAAAAACTCTATTATACTATCATCTATATGGTATTGATAATAAGTATTATTAACTATTATATCATATAAAGTAACCCAATTATTATGTTCTATATTATCTCTTAATTGAACAATAGTATAATTTATATTATTTAATTTAAGATTTCCTTTAATAATTTTTCGTCCGTTTAATGTATTTAAATATTCATTTATTATAGTTTCGTTATTAATAGAGTGATAATTATTTAATAAATATTCAATATAGTAATAATCATTATAATAATTAAGTCTATATATTATAAATTTAGTATTTTTATTATCAAAATTATATGTTAAAGTATCTATAAAAGGATGCTCTATTAGATAGTCAATAATATTTGTTGTATAATTTTTTTTATCTAATATATCAAATGATTCTAATTGAGTAGAATCTTTTGATTTAAAACACTCAAATAATTTATTATTCATTATTATTAATAAATTATTTTTTTTAAATTATTTTTCTGTTTTTCGTCTTATATTTTCTTTTATAGTTTCTTCACGATTATTTAATATATGTTCGCTGACTTCTTGTGCTAAATCAATATCTTCTTTAAAATATAATTTTAAAGAATCAAGTAAAACCTTTTTACTAATAGCTTTTTTTGTTTTAGTCTTTGAATAAATTAATTTACCATTATTAATATCAATGCAATCTAGTTCGTTACTTTTCATAATATTAACCAATGATTCTGTTAAATCTTTTTTTTCTGTTTTATAATTTTTAATTGTCTTTTGTAATTCAGCAATTTTATTATCTATTTGTATCCAAGTTCTTATATGTTTAACTAAATCTTCTTTACTATCCATTATTATTATTATTATTATTATTATAAAATTATATATTTAATTATGTTTATATTATATATTTATATATGTCATATAATTCTAGGTTGTTGTTATTTTTAATAGGATGTATTGGTTTAAGAATAATATT
>Ga0233414_10001181_pt1 | contig 10251 bp, 11 predicted proteins | sample Na_anoxic_10_MG_FD_189020 | JGI IMG/M metagenome (GOLD analysis project Ga0233414, IMG submission 189020) | Seawater microbial communities from Saanich Inlet, British Columbia, Canada - Na_anoxic_10_MG | ecosystem: Environmental > Aquatic > Marine > Inlet | place: Canada: British Columbia...
GAAGACGTGCTCGCCGGCGACCTTTGCCGTTTCAGTGCGCCGCGGGTCGACGATGAAGATCTTCGCGCCGCGGGCCTCGATTTCTTTGAGGCGCCGAATGGGATTGGAGACCTGCAGGAAGCTCCACTTCGAGATCGCGGGATTGGCGCCGACAATGATCAGGCACTCGAGGTTGTCGAGGTCGGGGAATGGCTGGGTGAACGGAAAGCCGTAGATTTGATGCGCGACTGCAAACTTGTTGGCGCAATCCTGTGTGGCCGAGGAGAACATGCTGGCCGAGCCGACGCCTTGCATGAAGCCCTGCGCAAAGACCGGGTGCAACACCCCAAAGCCGGCCGCCGTGCCGACGTACATGGCGATGCTGTCGCGACCGTGATTGTCGATCAGCTCGCGGACCTTGCTGCCAATGTCGCCGAGCGCGTCGTTCCAACTCACACGCTGGAGCTCCCCATTGGTTCGCTGCATCGGATAGAGCAGCCGATCGGGCGTGTCGTATAGCCGATGCTGCTTGAGCCCCTTGAGGCACCCGTACCCGCGCGTCGCTACGTGATCATCGTCGGGTTTGATGTCGACGACTTGATCGCCATCTACCGTGACCTCGAGCCCACACAGAGCCTCGCAGATCCGGCAAAAGGTTTGCACGGTCTCAGCCATAACTGACCGAGTCTATAGGGCCTAGTCCTCGTGGATCAACTCGTCGAAGGCGCGATTCACATCGTCCATCGATTCCATGAGTAGATCGTCAGGGTTGTCGCCAGAAGGGCCGCCGAGGCGCTGCAAGCGCTGACCGACTTCGCGGTACTGAGGTTCCCTTTGGAAAACGAACTCGTAGTGCAGGCGAGCTTGGTCTGTCAGGCCGCCCACTTCGCAGGCCATGGCCAGCTCGTAGTGCAGGCCGACCGCTTCGGTGGCCGTCTTCTCCGGGCTCTCCAGACCGGACTGGAACGCTTCGATCGCGTCGCGCGGTTGGCCTTCTTCCATGTAGATGAGGCCGATCATCGTCCAGCATAGGCAGCGTCGTCGCGGGTCCGACATCGCCACTTGGAACTCACGACGGGCGTCAGGGTACAGGCCCATCTCTTTGTAAGCGATGCCGAGGTCGAAGTGGGTATCGCTGTCGTCGTCGCTCACCTGCTCCGCAACACCGGCTTTGAACTGCTCGAAGACCGTCTCGACATCGATCATCTCGGCGCCTTCGTCGATCGGCGCGATCTCCGCCACTTCGGCAAGCTCCTCTGCGAGCTTCTCCGCGAAATCGAAGCCCTCGTCCCCGGGTTCGAGCTCTTCGTATTCGAGCTCCATCTCCGGCGGCTCCGAGGCCATGTCTGCGGGTATCGACGACGCCTGCGGCTGAATGAGTGGTTGGGCTACCGCGGACACGCCGGAGGACGCAACCGCGAGCTCTTCGATCTCGCGCGCCTTGTCCAACACGAGCGGATGGTCCGGGAGTGTGAGCTGAAGCTCGCTGACGATCGCGCGTGCCTGCGTGAACAAGCCGTCGACCAAGTACGAATCGGCGAGATCGAGAGTTCGCTCCATCAAGCTAGGGGCGAGCACGGCGATAGCCGGCGCGACCTGCGTGCTCACCAGCGGGAGCGCGAGGAACTCCGAATACGTCATCGGACCGAGCCCGCGGATCGGGATGACCCGTCCACCCGTAGGTGGCCGCGGCGCCGGAGGCACCGAGGAGTACGGTTCCTCGACTTCGATCGGCGCTTCGGAAATCGCAGGTAGGGAGCCGGAAACCGTGCTTGCTTCCGCGAAATCTTCCTCGATGTCTTCTTCGACGTACATGATGCCCGACGCCCCGCTCAGCCCAGAGGCGCTGCTCAGCGATGGCGAGCTCAACTGCGAGGCACCACTCACCTGTGCGGGCCCGCTCAACTGCGACCCGGCGAGTTGCGCCGCCGAAACCGATCCTGTCGACGCCGGGGGCTGCCGGACCGTGCCTGGCGGCATGTAGTGCTGCCCCGAGGCAGATGCGGTCTTTTGTAGGGCCGCTCGGGCCTCTTTGTCGTTCGGGTCGAGCTCCAGGATGCGGTGCAGCGCGCTCATGCGTTGCTGAGGGCGCTGAGCCTCGCGGTGGATGCGCGCGACTTCGCGATACACGCTGATCGCCTTGTCGGTCTGCGAGAGCATCAAGAAGGCTTCGGCGAGCAGGGAGAGGGTCGACACGTCGCGCGGGTCGGCCTTGAAGCAGATTTGCAGCTTGGCGAGTGCGCGCTTCGGATCGCGACGCGCGATGTACGTCTCGGCGAGCTCCTTCGCCACACGGACATCGTTGCTGCGGTGGTACAACAGGCGCTCCGCGACCTTGACGTAGTCGTCGAGCCGGCCCTGGTCTTTCAAGAGCAACGCGCCTTGTTCGAACTCGTCCGCCGCTTCCTTGGTTCGCCCCGCGCGAGACAGTGCCTCAGCGTACTTGATGCGCACTGGAATGTGCTCGGGATCGAGCTCGACCATCTTGCCGAGCATCGCCAGCGCTTGGTCGGTGTCACCGGCCCGCATGAAGCCGTTCGAGACATCCTCGAACACGCTCATCGCATCGCTGATCAACTGAAGCTGCTCGTACATTTCGCCGAGCCGCACCTGCGCATCGAGTCGCGAAGGGTCGAGCTTCAGGATCTGTTTGTAGACCGCGATCGCTTTGAGAAAGAAGCCCTGCTGAGCGTAGTGACCTGCGACGGTTTCGTACGTCTCGATCGCCGAGCCGCGGTCCCCCTTGCGCACGTACAAGTCGCCGATCTTCAGCAGGGAACGAACGTCCCGCTTGTCCGCATCGATCAGCTTCTTGTACTGGCCGATCGCCTTGTCGTACTGGCCGCGCGACTGGTACTTCCGCGCCGCGTCCAAGACCTTATTCCTGTTGATAGCCAAAGCCCCTGCTAAGCCCCCATGCGTTCAGTGCACCCACACAAGTCTACTAATGCCGGACGGGGGCGGTCAACAAGCGCTAGGCCTGAAGCTCGTCGAGGAAGCGCGTGGAGAACCGACCTTCTTCGAAGGCCGGGTGCGCGAGAATCCTCTGGTGGAGCGGAATGTTGGTGAGAATGCCCCCGATGATGGTCTCGCTGAGCGCTCGTCGCATCTTGGCGATCGCTTGGGTGCGTGTCGGTGCATGTACGATGAGCTTGGCGATCAAGGGGTCATAGTGCGGTGGAACGCGACCTCCACCGAAGACGCCGCTGTCCACGCGGACCCCTGTTCCACCTGCCATGTGGAGCTCGGTAATCATTCCGGGGGAGGGCGCGAAGGTGTCCGGGTCTTCCGCGTTGATGCGGCATTCGATCGCGTGACCCCGCGGCGAAAGTGGGCGCGCGGGCAGCTCCAGCGGCTGGCCGTCAGCGATGCGAATCTGCTCGCCGATCAAGTCGATGCCCATGACGAGCTCGGTGACCGGGTGCTCCACCTGGATTCGCGGGTTCATCTCGAGGAACGTCAGCTCGCCGCTCTCGTCGAGCAAAAACTCGAGAGTCCCGGCCGAGATGTAACCGACCTCGCTCATGGCTCGCTGGATGGTGGCCGACATGTCGCTTCGCAACTCGTCGGACAAAGCCACGCTCGGGGCTTCCTCGAGGACTTTCTGATGGCGACGTTGGATCGAGCACTCGCGCTCGCCGAGGACGTGCATATTGCCGTGCTTGTCGCCAAGGATCTGGAACTCGATGTGCCGCGGGCGTTCGATGAATTTCTCGAAGTAGAGCGCATCATTTCCAAACGCGGCGCGTGACTCCGCGCGCGCCGTCTCGAACACCGCGCGAACCTCTTCCTTGGAATGCAGAATGTGCATTCCTCGCCCGCCGCCGCCGCCAGAAGCCTTCAGCAGAACCGGGAAGCCGAGCGACTCGGCCTTCTTGATAGCGTCCTCGACATCTTCGAGCAGCTCGGTTCCTTCGATTGTTGGAAGCCCGAGAGACTTCGCCAGCGCGCGAGCGGTCACTTTGTCGCCCCATTGTCGCATCTGGTCGGGCAGCGGCCCCACGAACTCGAGCCCGCACTGTGCGCAGGTTTCTGCGAACTCAGGGTTCTCGGACAAGAAGCCATAGCCGGGGTGCACCGCATCGGCGCCTGTGATTTCCGCCGCCGCGATGATCGCCGGGATGTGCAGGTAGCTGCGCGTCGGGTCGGCAGGGCCGATGCAGATCGCCTCGTCGGCCAGCCGAGTGTGCAATGCGTCGGCGTCGATCTCGCTATGCACGGCGACGGTGCGAAGGCCCCGCTCCCGACACGAGCGAATCACGCGAAGCGCGATCTCCCCTCGGTTTGCAATGAGGATCTTCTCGAACACGGCTCAGCTAGTTTCGATCCGGAAGAGTCGGTCGCCGTATTCCACCGGTTTGCCGTCGTCACCGAGGATTTCGACGATCGTACCCGCAACTTCGGCTTCGATTTCGTTCATGAGCTTCATGGCTTCGACGATGCAAAGCACTTGGCCCGGCACAATCGCGTCGCCGACCCCCACGAACGGATCACCGTCGGGCGAGGGTGCGCGATAGAAAGTGCCAACGAAAGGCGTCGTGACATAGGTGCCGTTTTCTTCCACGAGAGCGGGCACATCGGACGGGTGCTCCGAGTTCGCCGCCCCTGCCGATGCTACCGATTGCGATGCCTGAGCGCTGACGATCGGCGCGGGATCGCGGCGCACTCGGATGCGGTCATCGTCGTGCTCGACTTCGATCTCGGTCAGATTGGACTCGTCGAGGAGTCGAATGAGCTCGCGGAGTTGATCCAGGTCCAACTTCATTGTGTCTCCCGGCGGCAATGCACTAGCCGGCAGCGTTGAGATAGTCGATTAGCGCACGAAGGCCAAGCGCGTAGCTGTTCTTTCCGAAACCAATCACGGAACCAATACACACCGCGGCTGTCACTGACTGATGACGAAACGATTCGCGCGCCTGTGTATTCGAAATGTGCACCTCGACCGTCGGTAACCCCGTTGCAGAGATTCCATCACGCAACGAAATCGACGTGTGGGTCAGACCACCTGGGTTGATCACGACGCCGTCGAATGAATCCCGCGCGTCATGGAGCCAGTCGATGAGCTGCCCCTCCTGGTTGGATTGTCGGCATTCGATCGTGGCGCCCAGGTCCTTGGCCAAGTCCCGGAGAGCCAGCTCAATGTCGTCTAGGGTGGTCGCGCCGTAGACATCGGGCTCGCGGGTGCCCAGCAAGTTGAGATTGGGCCCATTGAGCACCAGGACGCGTTTCGCCGAGGCCGCCATCGTGTCAGAGGTTTTCGATTAGCTTCGGCGCGCTGGTTCGCAGCAGATAACGCGCCTTGCCGACGTTTCCACCAGGCGCAACAGCCAGGGCGACGAAGTACTCGTCCGAGAGCATGCGAACCACGGTCGTCAGCCGCTCGGTCTTGACCGAGACTTCCTGCGTAGGTCCGGTGTCGAGCATCTCGGCTGCTCGCTGAACGCCCTTGAGCACGACGCTGTATTCCATCCCGACCGATTCGATATCGAAGGGACCGTTTCCGGCCGAGTATTGGTCGATGGCGATCCCGTCCGACGCCATCAGGAGCCCAGCTACTCCGCCATCGGTTCGATCGACGAGGTCTTGCAGTATCTCTTTGAACATTGCTCCTCCACTCTACGATCTCCGCACGGACAGGCCCTCGGGTCAAGTATCGCGTTGGCCCGTGCGCCCCTTACGCGCCAGCGTGGATGAGCTTCACCGTCAAGCCTCCGCCCTTCGTGTCACTGAGCGCTAGGCGCAGGCCATGGCGCTTGGCGACGTCGCTTGCGATATGCAGCCCGAGTCCCATTCCGTGCGGGTGGCGGGTTCGCGCTTCACTTCCCCGAAAGGACGGCTCGACCACTCGGAGGCGATCGCCTTCGGCAATGCCGGGTCCATCGTCGACGACTTGGAGGGTCCAGGCCTCGTCGGTTCCGTCGAGGATGACCGCGACGTGACCTTCAGCTCGGTTGTAGCGAACCGCGTTCTGAACGACGTTTCCGAGTGCTTGTTCGAGCAGAGTGAGATCGCCGGGAAACTCGATCATGTTCTCCGGCACTGCGACCTCGAGGGCGATCTGTTTCCGCTTGGCGATTGGCCGATGGCGGTCGACGACGCGTTCGACGAGACGGTTGAGATCGATCGGGTCTCGATGGGCGAGCCCGTCGTTGGCTTCGAGGCGCGCTGCCGCGTTGAGATTGTGCAGGAGCGAGCCCAGGTACTGCGACTCCTCGATACTCGGCACGATGGCGTTCGCATCGAGCGTCTCACCGGCTTCGATTCGCCGCTGGAGCGAGACGAGGTGACCCTGCAGCACGCTCAGCGGCAGCATCACATCGTGAGTCGTGTTGGCGATGTAGTTGCGGAGCGCCGCCTCGCGCTCGCGTAACGACGCGAGCTGCGCGTGGATCGTTTGACGGCTTTGCTCGAAGGCCGCGCCGAGCTCGGCAACCTCGTCGTTGCCTTCGACGTGAATCGGCTCTTCGGAGCTGCTTCCGAGCTTCCGAACCGAATCGGTGAGCTGCCGTACGCGGCGAACGATGGGACCCGCGGCGAACAGCGCGACCAGGATCATGACCAGCGCGACGAGGAACGCCGGCATCAGAACGGCGCCGGAGAACCATGGGGGCGGCCCCTTGATGCGCATCAACACCACCGCGCACGGACCCTCGTCCCAAGCCATCCGCACCGCGACCTGCGTGCGCCGCTGATCTGCAGAGCGGTAGGTGGCGATATCCTTGCCGGCCTTCAGTTGTTGGGCGAGCTCGGGTGGAAACGTCGGGTTGTCGAGATTGCGGCTCTGGAAGTCCGCGTCGTACGCGAAGACTCGATGCCGTGGGCCCGGATGACGAGACGGTCCCTGATGCCGACGAGCAAGGCGGTCGCCCTGCGGGCCCGGCCAACGTTCCGGGTTGGCCTCACAGCGCTCGCGCCCACCCGAGTCCATTCGATGGACCGCAGCCTCCGCGATCGCGTCGACCCTCAGTTGGGAGTGCCAGCGCGATTGAGCCCAGCCCAACACGACCAACAACGAGATCGTCGCCAGACCGAGCGTCAACGCCAACCGTGTCCGAAGCTTCATGAGCCTTCCGAGAGGCGGTAACCGATGCCCCAAACGGTTTCGAGCTGCGTGGCGTCGCTGCCGAGCTTGCCGCGAAGCCTGGAGATGTGGACGTCGAGCGTTCGCCGGCTGGTGTCGTGCGAAGGATCGAGCGCAGCGTCGACCAGGGCGTCTCGGGTGACCGCGGAACCCTTCCTGCGGGCTAGCAGCGCGAGGATCTCGAACTCCACGGGCGTCAGCGAAAGTGTGCGTTCGCTCGTGGTTACTTCACGGCGCTCGAGGTCGACCTGAATCAGCCCGACGACCAGACGTTCGGTGCCCACGAGGTTCGGGCGTCGCAAGCACGCTTGGATGCGCGCGAGCAGCTCTTCGGGAAAGAACGGCTTGGTAACGTAATCATCCGCGCCGAGCTTTAGTCCGCGGATCTTGTCTGCCGTGTCGTCCCGAGCGCTGAGGATCAACACTGGCACTTCCGACTTCACGCGATAACGCTTGAGCAGGTCCATGCCGTACGTGCCGGGCAGCATCAGGTCCAAGACGATGACGCGGTAGTCGTCGGGGTTGAGGCCGCGCGCCGCGTCGCCGTCTTGGACCCAGTGCGGATCGAACCCCGCTTGCGAAAGGGTATCGACCACTTGCTGACCAAGGGCGACGTCATCTTCCACGAGCAGGATTCGATTGGACACCGGGTGCTCCAGTTACTTCGTGTCTTCCGAGTGGTGGCGCTCGAACCGCTCCTCCATTCGTTCGACTTTGTGTTCTCGCTTCACCAATCGAAGCTCTTCGCGCTGCGCGCACGTCAGGTTCGCATAGATTTGATCCTCGGTCGCGAAACGAACGTCTCTCATGGCGACGAACTTCTCCTTGCTTCGCGGCATCTCCTTGATCTCCTGACGCTGCGCAACCGCTTGCTCCATGATGGCTCGGATATTCGTCTCCTGCTCCGGGGTCAGGTCGAGCCGTTGGGTCATTTCGGTGAGGTGCTCTTCCATTTTCTCGGGCGACCAGTGGCCTCCGTGGCCGTGAGGACCGCCGTAGGCGAGCGCGACCCCACCCACCGTTAGCGTGAGAGCGGTGACGCCACCCACGAGGGCAGCGATGATGGTTCCTTTGTTGATGAACTTCATGAGGATTCCTTTCTGGGAGGTTCTGCCTCCTCATGAAGTAAAGGACTCGAACCTTACGCGCGTCTTAACGTGGGGGATCTTTCTGCACATTTCGGCTAGTTTCCGTCCGTGGCCCGATCTTTTCTCGTTCTCGATATCGAAACCGTTCCCGACCCTGATTTGGTTTGGGATGCGGCGGTCGGCGGTTTTCCGCCGGCCCCGTTTCATCAAGTGGTCGCCCTCGGGGTGCTGTGGCTCGATGTCAATCACGAGCTCCTGAAGCTCGGTGCCTTCGGCGGAGAGGAAGATGCGCCGCCTGACGAGTCGAAGGTCCTGCAGGAGTTTGCGGACTTCATCGGAGAGCGGCACCCAACGATGGTGACCTTCAACGGTCGGCGGTTCGATCTGCCCGTGCTGGCCAACCGCATGCTGAAGCACGGGGTGCAGTTTCCCGCCTACTACGCCGGCCGTAGCGGCGGTGCTGACTACCGTTACCGCTACAGCGATGAGGGCCACATGGACTTGGCTGACGTGTTGACCGACTACGGCGCCAGCCGAATGCCCAGCCTCACCGCACTTGCGCAGCTCGTCGGCATGCCCGGCAAGATGGACGTCGATGGCTCGAAGGTGCAGAGCATGTTCGAGCACGGCCGCTACACCGAAATCCGCGACTACTGCCTCCACGACGTAGTCCAAACCACCTTCGTCTTCCTCCGCGCCGAGCTCCTCCGAGGCCGCCTAACCCAAGACGCATACCGAATCCGCGCCCAAGCCCTCTGGGACGCCCTAGAACAAGACCCCCGAGTCCTCCCCGTCCTCCAACAAGCCAACAAGTCCCAAGCCCTCCTCCTCTAGAAAAGGGGTCAGACCCCTTTTTCTTACTCGTTAAGGGGTTTGTAAGGTTTAGGGGCGTCGGAGTGGGTGAATGCGGGGGTGGCCCGCAGCGACTCATGAAAGACGAGGAATTATCATGCGAAATCTACTTCACTTTGGGCTATTTGCGTTGGCGCTGACGGCTGTGACTCAGGCTGATGCGCAGGATAGGCGGCATGGGGATCGGCATACGACGGTCGTGATTGCCCCCGGGGGCGGCCCGCGGGTCGTTCAGCCGGTGCGGGCGAGCTTTGACCCGCCACGCGCGGTCTACGATTCGCGTCGGACGATTCACAAGCCGTCCCACGCGGCTTACGACACGCGTCGCGCCTACTTCGATCAGCGACAGGACCTCGAGCAGATCGTTCGGATCGCGGAACGCTGGGAACATGCGACCGCCAACCGCGACCGACACGCACAATCGAAGGTCGACCGTCGACTCGACGCGTGGCTCGAGCGCGAGATTCGCGAATCCGTTCGTGAGCCTCACAACTACCGCTATGCGCAGCGAGTCCGTGTGCTCAGCGATGAGCTCGCCATGCTAGAGCGGCGCGGTCACCAAGGACGCGGCCACAACGGGCACGGTTACAAGAGCCGCGGCTACTACGGGGGCGTCGACCGAGGGTACTTCGCCAAGAAGGCGCGGATTCTCAACGAGCTCATCGAGCTTTCCGAACGGCAGGTGCACCGAGCACAAGCAAGTGTGCGCCATCCGTTTCGGCTTTCGTTTGCTTACCGCTGACGCGACGATTCGACAATCCAACAAAGCGCCTCGGCTTTTGCCGGGGCGCTTTTCTTTTTGGCTATCCGCCAAACGCGCGACGCTCATCTTCGAGCGCGCGTTCGATGTTCCCACACACGATCTCGCAGAGCTCGAAGACCGCTGGGTCGGCAACCGAGTAGTATGCCGAGTTCCCGCGCTTCTCTCGTTTGACCAATCGGTGCGCGAGCAGGGTGGTTAGGTGTTTGGAGACATTCGGCTGCGAGCTGCCTGTGGCCTCCACCAAGGCCGTGACCGTGCGCTCGCCGTCGGCCAGCTGGTTCAGGATCTCGAGCCGGACCGGGACGCCGAGGATACGGAACCTCGTCGCTACGGACTCCAGATTTTGCGGGGTTAACGCGGTCTTGGCCATTGCCTTCCTTATATAGCTCCGTTTTCCAAAAAAATCACTACTTGACTATATGATTATGTGATTATATAGATGAATGCAAGTTCAAACGGAGTTGATTGCATGAAACGAAAGATTCTCG
>Ga0233414_10001183_pt1 | contig 10242 bp, 7 predicted proteins | sample Na_anoxic_10_MG_FD_189020 | JGI IMG/M metagenome (GOLD analysis project Ga0233414, IMG submission 189020) | Seawater microbial communities from Saanich Inlet, British Columbia, Canada - Na_anoxic_10_MG | ecosystem: Environmental > Aquatic > Marine > Inlet | place: Canada: British Columbia...
TTCACCTTCATAGTACTAATGCGACAAGTACAAATGCTATTCACTTAGAAGCAGATGATGGTGGAATTGCAATTACTAATGCTGGAGCAGCAAAAGATATTGTAATTGATTCTACAGCAGGTTCAGTTAAAATAACAGGTTCAGAAGATCTTGCAGATGCAGTAGCAGTTCTTGCTGATGGTGGTACAGCCTCTACATTGACCATTAAAAATACAGCTGGTACAGCGACTGGTGCAATTGAAATTAATGCGTCAGCTGGTACAACTGGTACCTTGACGATTGATTCAGCAGCAACGGCAGATGAAGCTCTTTTAATTAGAAATACAGGTGTAGTGGGCACAACCCTTGATGGTATTCACCTTCATAGTACTAATGCGACAAGTACAAATGCTATTCACTTAGAAGCAGATGATGGTGGAATTGCAATTACTAATGCTGGAGCAGCAAAAGATATTGTAATTGATTCTACAGCAGGTTCAGTATCTATAACAGGTTCAGAAGATCTTGCAGCGGCATTGGCGCTTTTAACAGATGGTGGCACTGCTTCAACAATGACGCTTACAAATAGCGCAGGTACTACAAGTTCAGCAATTGATATTAATGCATCAGCAGCAGGAGCAGCTACAGCAGTTCATATTCAATCTGCAGGTACAGGCGCAGCAGCCATTAATATAACAACCCCAGCAGCGGCTTCAGCAACAGGTGGTATGACTGTATTAACAGGTACCCCATCTTCAAATGGAGCAAATGTTAGTGGTGCTGTTTCTATTACTACAGGTGCTGGTCAGGCAAATAGTGGTGGTACTGCTGGTGCTTCTGGAGGAATGACATTGCAAAGTGGAGTTGGTGGAGCCAACACTGTTGCAGCTGGAACAGGTGGAGTAGGTGGAGCGATTGCGATTACTGGTGGTGACGGTGGTGATGGTGTTACGACTGGTGGAGCTGGTAGTGCGATTACGCTTACTGCTGGTGACGGTGGTGACGGTACAACCGGTGGAATTGGTGGTAATGTAAATATACAAGCTGGTCTTGTAGGTTCAGGTGGATCACCTACTCAGGGTGCAGTTATAATCAATTCTCCTGGTGGTAATGTTGCTGCGGCGACTGGTGCAGAATTAAGAATGGTTGAGCCTGGTACAGGTACCAACTATACTGCAATGAGAATGCAAGCTCAGTCAGCAGATATCATTTACTTATTACCAGATACCATTGGATCAGTTTCCGATCACTTGGAAATTAGTGGCATTGCATCAAATGTTGCGACATTAGACTGGACTGCTGGTTCTGGTGTAGAAAAATCGGGTGATTCTGTAGCAACAGAACTCGTTCGTTGGGTTGGAACAGGAAATACCGTTGATGGTGGATCAACACTATTGACGGCTCCTGGCACAGCAATAACGAGTGGTAGTATTAATGCTGAAACTAATGCTAATTCCGTAGGTTTAGCTAATGATGATGGTCATACAGGAACTATTAACATTGGTACAGGAGATGGTACTGGTACTATTACTATTGGTGGTACAGGTGCTCGAACTATAGCTATTGGTACCGGAGCAGCAGTACAAGGAGTAACTTTAGGGTCTACTAACAGTACATCATCAACAACTGTGCAATCAGGAACTGGTCAATTGAAATTGACCACAGCCGATACTGATGATGAAGCTCTCTTGGTTGAGTCTACTGGGGTAGTTACTGGTAGTGATGATGGTATTCATCTTCATAGTACAAATGCAACAAGTACAAGTGCTATTCACTTAGAAGCAGATGATGGTGGAATTGCAATTACTAATGCTGGAGCAGCAAAAGATATTGTAATTGATTCTACAGCAGGTTCAGTATCTATAACAGGTTCAGAAGATCTTGCAGCGGCATTGGCGCTTTTAACAGATGGTGGCACTGCTTCAACAATGACGCTTACAAATAGCGCAGGTACTACAAGTTCAGCAATTGATATTAATGCATCAGCAGCAGGAGCAGCTACAGCAGTTCATATTCAATCTGCAGGTACAGGCGCAGCAGCCATTAATATAACAACCCCAGCAGCGGCTTCAGCAACAGGTGGTATGACTGTATTAACAGGTACCCCATCTTCAAATGGAGCAAATGTTAGTGGTGCTGTTTCTATTACTACAGGTGCTGGTCAGGCAAATAGTGGTGGTACTGCTGGTGCTTCTGGAGGAATGACATTGCAAAGTGGAGTTGGTGGAGCCAACACTGTTGCAGCTGGAACAGGTGGAGTAGGTGGAGCGATTGCGATTACTGGTGGTGACGGTGGTGATGGTGTTACGACTGGTGGAGCTGGTAGTGCGATTACGCTTACTGCTGGTGACGGTGGTGACGGTACAACCGGTGGAATTGGTGGTAATGTAAATATACAAGCTGGTCTTGTAGGTTCAGGTGGATCACCTACTCAGGGTGCAGTTATAATCAATTCTCCTGGTGGTAATGTTGCTGCGGCGACTGGTGCAGAATTAAGAATGGTTGAGCCTGGTACAGGTACCAACTATACTGCAATGAGAATGCAAGCTCAGTCAGCAGATATCATTTACTTATTACCAGATACCATTGGATCAGTTTCCGATCACTTGGAAATTAGTGGCATTGCATCAAATGTTGCGACATTAGACTGGACTGCTGGTTCTGGTGTAGAAAAATCGGGTGATTCTGTAGCAACAGAACTCGTTCGTTGGGTTGGAACAGGAAATACCGTTGATGGTGGATCAACACTATTGACGGCTCCTGGCACAGCAATAACGAGTGGTAGTATTAATGCTGAAACTAATGCTAATTCCGTAGGTTTAGCTAATGATGATGGTCATACAGGAACTATTAACATTGGTACAGGAGATGGTACTGGTACTATTACTATTGGTGGTACAGGTGCTCGAACTATAGCTATTGGTACCGGAGCAGCAGTACAAGGAGTAACTTTAGGGTCTACTAACAGTACATCATCAACAACTGTGCAATCAGGAACTGGTCAACTGAAATTGACCACAGCCGATACTGATGATGAAGCTCTCTTGATTGAGTCTACTGGGGTAGTTGCCGGCTCAAGTGATGGTATTCACCTTCATAGTACAAATGCAACAAGTACAAGTGCAATTCACTTAGAAGCAGATGATGGTGGAATTGCAATTACTAATGCTGGAGCAGCAAAAGATATTGTAATTGATTCTACAGCAGGTTCAGTATCTGTAACAGGTTCAGAAGATCTTGCAGGAGCCTTAGCGCTCTTGACAGATGGTGGCACTGCTTCAACAATGACGCTTACAAATAGCGCAGGTACTACAAGTTCAGCAATTGATATTAATGCGTCAGCAGCAGGAGCAAGTACAGCAGTTCATATTCAATCTGCAGGTACAGGAGCAGCTGCTATTAATGTAACAACTCCTGATGCAGCTTCTGCAACAGGTGGTATGACCTTTACGACTGGTGATGCAAGTGGTGATGCAACCGGTAGCGCTGGTGGTGACTTCCTCTTTACATCAGGTGCTGGTTCAGCAACAACCGGAGGTTCAGAGACAGGTGGAGCTGCTGGTGATATGACTATCACTCTAGGTGATGGTGGTAATGCTAGTGGTGGTACTTCTACAGGTGGTGCTGGTGGTAAATTGAGCATTACGGGTGGTGATGGTGGTACAAGTACTACTGGAACTAGTGCTGCTGGTGGTGTGACTATCACTGCTGGTGGTAACGGTACTACTACAGGTGCTGCTGTTGGTCTTACAGTAACCGGTAACGCTGGTGCAAGTACAACGGCACCATATGCCAACGTTCCGGTGTTCATATCTAACGGTACTGTTGCAACTGATACATTTACTTATTCAATGGAAGCGGTTAATGATATTGCAGCTGCTAACTTTAGAAGTTCATCTGATGGACGTTTAAAAACCAACATTAATTCAATGGATAGCGAAGAGTGTTTAGCTAAAGTTGTAGCACTTCGTCCGGTAACATTTAACTTTAAAGAAGCATTGAAGCGTAATCCAAATGCACGTAAAGATACAGGTTTCATTGCTCAAGAAGTAAAACGATGTATACCTGATCTTGTTGGTGGAACCGAACTAGATGGTGGATATCTCAATGTTAACTATCCAAAAATGGTTGTTGAGTTAACTGGTGCAATCCAAGCGTTATTGGCACGCAACGAATCTCTTAAATCACGTGTTGATATTCTTGAGGCTAAGCTTGAGTCTAGTCTTACTACACAGAAGAAAGAAATTCTTGCAATAGCACATGCTGGATTGAAACGAGTATTAGAAGCACAATAGGAGTAAGGTAGAAAACTTAACAGGGCGGTATTATACGTACCGCCCTGTTAATAGCAAAAGGGAAATTTAATTTAACGGGTGCTACAGTTTTTGAGGAGAGTATATATGAGAGCAGTAAAAACGTTATCGGTTTTTGTAAGTATATTTTTACTTACAACGATGACTTTTGCTCGTGGGCTGAGCGAAATAAGACAAGATGTGAGCTTTGATGAATCAGCTGGAGCAGAAGAGGACTATAATTATGTAGTTAATTTCGTCCGATCTACTGCCCCGTATGTTGACTTATCTCAAATAGATTTAGCCTTAATAACCGCAGCTTATGATGAGCTGAATGACAAAGAATACCTTTCTGGGGCATTCAAGACGTTGCATCGGGTCCTCAGATCGTATCAAACAAAATTTATTAATTCACCTAAAGTGTTACCGGCAAAAGTGGTAGCTGAATGTGTAAATATACTAGAACAGACATCGGAAGCCGAATTAAAGGAAATGTCGAGCATTGTATCTTTAATTAACGGAATTATTCTTAATGGGCCTTTTGTTAATAATGAAGAGCTTAATGAGATGGTGGATAGATGTCCTTCATATTTTTTATACTTAGCTAAGAATGTATACCGTGGATTTTTCCAGCCAGCAGGTGTGGGGAGTACATTTACGGTGGATGATAGTGGAGTGTTTACCGTTCTTTTAGCTACTTCTGCTGGAGTAGGTAATGCTATTTCTTTTACTGCTGGTAAGGCTGGTGGCGATTCTCAAACGGGTGGTGCTGCTAGTTTGATTGGTGGTGAAGGAAGTGCAACCAATAACGGTGCTGGTGGTACTGTCATTGTAACTGCAGGAGCTGCAACAGGGACTGCTACAGGAGGTAGTGTAGCTATAACGTCTGGAGCTTCAGCAGGTGCTAGTGGAACCGCAGGGAATGTTACTATAGCAACAGGAGCGCCTACAGGCGGAACCGAAGGAAGTATGAGTCTAGATATTGGAGCATCGACTCAGGGTACGATTGATTCGGCAGGGGGACGCTTTGTTAATGACTACCGACTTGCTGCTCGAAGAACTTCTTCAGCACAAACTGTAGGCACGGCAGCTACAATACTTTTTAATACAGAAGACTTTGATCCGGCTGGAGATTATGTTCCGGGAACCGGCATTTATACAGCAACAGTAGCTGGCATTTATTTAGTAACCACTTGTGTTACGATCGATGCCGTGACCACGGGGGGCGATAAGGTGATAGAAATTTCTAAGAATGATGGATCGACAGGATTTATATCGACACAAACTATTGATACTGGAGAACAGGGTTATCTTGGGCACTCTGCTCTGATATCATTGGCTGCTACTGATACAATTCGAGTTAAATATTCTGGCGGCGCTGCTGATGATACAGTAGTGGTAGGATCTTCATTGTGTATAAATCTGGTTGCATTGCCATAAGATTTTAAAAAGATATTTATTTAAAAGAGGGGAGTTGAAAAAAGCTTCCCTCTTTTCTTTTTATAAGAATATGGCCAGCGATTTTATAGGCTATAAAGGAACAGTTTATGAGAAATATAGAAACATTGATTTTTTTTCAATTCCCTTGGTATGATAAGCACAAGTAAGCAGGGTAGTGTCATAATAATAAACCTATACAAGGGAGGGTAAACCAATGGCAGATCTATCTGACAAACACCAAAGAGTCTTAGAGTTCTTTAGTGTGTTGCCTCAACGCATTGTCGCCCTTCACGGCAGTGATAACGTGGCAGAATTTTTATTGTATGAAATTTGTAACCATGATAATTTTTGTGTGAAAAAAGCAGCATTTTTTGTTGATAGTCCAGACTTTGATACGATGAAGGGTGTTGCCGGTATTAATACGGATAACAGCTTTGCGGACAATCACTGGGAAGCTCCAGGGGATTTTTCTAACCATATGTCCTCGTGTGACTTTAATACACAAGTCAGATCGCATGACGCTGCAAGTATCCATAATTCACCGTACGATCCGGTTAAGGCAGCCAAGATGGCTAAAAACTTGAACTTCAAGAACCCACTTTTTTATTCGTGGCGTATGAAACATGATAATTATGGTTTTGTGATATATGAACAAGCTGACGCTAACGACCTCGATCAACACATGTTTAACTCTCTTCATTTACTGAGCTTTTGCCCAGTATTTTAGTTTTAAGGCTTTTTTCGTATAAAAGTATGGAATAATATAGTTATTGAGCTTATAAGGCTTAAAGCAACTTTTTGCTACCATTATTACTCTAATAGAAAGCTTTTCGCTTTCGTTTATTGCCATCAATACAGTAGCTAGCAACACCGATTGATGGCCGTATAGATGGATATTTTCAAACTCTTGATTTTTCTTGCTCAAATCGGGTAAAATTAATAATAGAAATATATATAGGCTCTGTGTGTTTGGATAAGGCATGTCAGGGTCTGTGTATTACTATGATAGAATATTAAGGTTAGAGAGGATAGCAATGAGAAAAGCTAAGGTTAAAAATAAGTTGCGCGGCAAGGTTTTAAGAATGCTTAATGAGCAGCAAAAGAAAATAAGCCGTGGTGTGCATAAATATTCTGTTCAGCAAAAACAAGAAAAGAATCACAGAGAAGCAAAATAGTTAGAGCTTGCAATCTGTGCAAATAATATGATAGTGTAATTTAGATTAATTTGGATCGTATTTAAAAAGGAGACTCGAGATGAAAGGTAAAATTTTATTAGCTTTACTTACAGCATTCTTAGCCGTTCCAATGATGGATGCTAAAACTGAAGTTAAAGCAGAAAAAGCTTGTTCTAGTTGTGAAGTTTCTTGTGCTGGTTGTGCTAAGAAGTGTAAAGCTTCATGTAAGCCATGTGGCAAGAAGTGTGCTGTTAAGTGCAAAAAATGTAAGGGCGCATGTCCTGTGAAGTGTAAGTCATGTACTAAGAAGTGCAAAGGTTGTTGCTCTTCATGTGACCGTGCCAACAAAAAAGCTGCAGCAAAAAAAGCTAAAAAATAAGCTTTAAGCTACATAGTTTTAAAAAGAGCTGGTTAATCCCAGCTCTTTTTTTGTTTAATAACTATTCAAATGGTTGGAGGCCTGGAAGTGGTTCGCCGCTTAAGTAAATCAAAGTTGCGCCACCGCCCGTAGAAAGGTAATTAATCTTGTCTTGAAGATTGAGTTTTAATGCTGCGCCAACAGAGTCGCCACCGCCAATAACAGTATAGGCTGGTGAGTCTGCTACGATCTTAACAAGTTCATTATAATATGTGAGTGTTTCTGGCTTTGAAAGCCTGCCCGGTAACCCATTCAAAAATATGGTTCCAGCTTTATTGATAGAGTCTGTCCATGCCTCAACAGTCTTAGGACCAAAAGAGACTCCACGAGCCGTTGGCGCAAAGTCGCCAATAGGCACGATCGATAATTGACCATTCTCTTCTACTAAAAAGTCTGGTGGTAGCCAGAGTTGAACATGGAGTTCTTGTGCTTGTTGTGCAAGGTCACAGACCTTAGTAGTAAAATGTTCATCTACTAGAGAGTCGCCAACCTTATAATTAAAAGCCTTTAAAAATGTATAGACAATTGCAGGGCATAATGCAATTTGGTCTACTAGCGGAAATAGATTTTGTATGAGTGGGATCTTATCCTTAACTTTGCCACCACCAATGATCATCAAAAAAGGTTTTTTAGGAGCTTCCAAGAGCTTGTTGAGTGCAGCCAATTCTTTTTCTATCAAAAACCCAATAGCGCGCTCATTCTTTTCAAATAGGTATGGTAACTTGGACACCGATGTATTATCACGATGCAAAGTTCCGTATGCATCGGTAATATATACTTCTGCTAGTTCTTTTAATTCATGAGCAAACGCGTTATTGAGGAGTGTTTCTCCAGGAAAGAAGCGTAAGTTTTCTAGTAATACAATATTTTTATCATCTTCTTGCATGAGTTCTTTGGCCTGCTCTATGCTAGACGCAAAGCTGACGGTGTACCCATGCTCTTTAAACCACGGCACAAGGACTTGGGTAGAGAGGCGCGCTTCTTGTTCTGTCGGGCGCCCTATGTGTGTCGCCAGGAGGATTTTACATTGGCGTTCAAGAAGATAGTCGAGAGTTGGTTTGATTTGTTTGAGGCGATAATCTTCTACAATAGTAGCGTCTTTAAGCGGAACGTTAAGATCTGCCCGTAAAAAAACCGTCTTACCTTCAAGTTGCATGCTTGGCAATTGTGATTGAAGTTTAATCATAAAAAATTTTCTCCCAACTTTAATTATTTTCTCTAGTATACATTAAAGTTTTAGAAAATGTATTGGTGAGATTCAGTGCAAGGTTGATACTTTTTTTTCTTGCGTATTTTTCGTGTAATACGTTCCTGCTCTTTTTGGTGGATTTTGTAATCATTGATTGGAGTTTTAATGTTGCGTATATATAAAACATCATTAATGAATGCAAACTTACTTGCTGACATCTCGAGCATGGGGAACATGAGTGCCGTATCACCAGCGACGGTATAAAAATTTTCATTACTATCATAAAGATCATTAATGTGAATTTTTTTTCCCAGCCACGCATAAAATGTTCTTGGCTGTGCCGAACAAAACCCGAACTCTCTAAATTGATTTTTATTTATAATTTCTTGTGGAATCTCTTTGCACCATCCAATTTTTTTTGTAGGCCAGTTTCTAAATTGGCCGTAGGTAAGCCAAACATTTTTTGTGGTATATTCATGGTTAATTCGTTTTAAAACTTGTGAGTGTGCGAACCAGTCATCACCATCAAGATGGACGACGATATCCGTATCATTACACAGTTGTAGCGATTTGTAATGGTTGGCTAATGCACCAACCCGTGTTGTGTTTTGTATGAATGTAAAATTCTTAAGTTTCTTTTTTTTAACAAACTTTTGAACCGCTGGACCAGTTCCATCAGGAGAACAGTCATCAATATAAATAGTTCTCATGTTAGGATATTTTTGTTTGATAATAGAGTTTATGTTTTTATGAAACCAATCGATATTATTGTAGGACGGAACAACAATAACAAATGAATTGAGTTTTTGTTTTTGAATTGTTTTGTGTGCACAACTGATAAGAATGAGTGGTAAAAAAATAAAGAAAATTTTATGCATAATGCCGGAGGGTTAAGGTGGTTCTTGGGTGTTAAAAATAGGGTGAACTATGGGTATATAGTCCACCCTATAAAAATCTACTGGTGATCAGCAGCTTTGTCCTTGTCGCAACCTAAATGCTTACAACCAGGAACAGTTACAACTGCTGCAACTAAGATGAATAAAAATAAAAGTTTTTTCATGTTTTCTCCTTAATTAGAAAAATTATTTTTCTAGTACTTATAAGACAATTGCAAGCCTAGTAACTTTTGCTGTAAACTTGCAAGCTTTTCTATGCTTCAAACCGTAAAACATTAGCAATCTTCATCTTTTTAAGGGTGCGGATTGGGATCCATAGCGCAATAGCGGTAAAAAAGAGTGCTAATAAAAACATACTGCCAAATATGAGCGGCGACATACGAATTGGAAGCTTGGTAACATAATAAACATCAGGCAACTCTATAAATGGATATCGATCTAAAAAAATACCGACCAAGAATGCACACGCCAGGCCGACGATGCTGGCAATGCTAGTCAGTAAGAACCCTACAATATAAAAAATGTATGCCACTTGTTGCGGAGCCAGACCAAGCGCTTGTAGTAGTGCCATGTCTTTTTGTTTGCGAATAATTTGCATGAACGTTAATGATATTATATTCATGCTTGCAACCAAGGTGATTAATGCGAGTAAGAAAAACATAACATATTTTTCCAGCTGTAAGGCGGACACTAATGCTGGATATAGTTGTTTCCATGACAGGACATCAAGCCCAATACGGAAGTTTAAATCGTGAATAAGTTTGTCTTCTGAGGCGTTAGGATCTAAACGCAGTCCGATCTCGGTTGGGTTAGCCTTAGGGAAGATTTCTTTGAGAAATTCGAGCGAACTAAT
>Ga0233414_10001185_pt1 | contig 10235 bp, 1 predicted proteins | sample Na_anoxic_10_MG_FD_189020 | JGI IMG/M metagenome (GOLD analysis project Ga0233414, IMG submission 189020) | Seawater microbial communities from Saanich Inlet, British Columbia, Canada - Na_anoxic_10_MG | ecosystem: Environmental > Aquatic > Marine > Inlet | place: Canada: British Columbia...
TGCCTCGCTGGACGGAGCCGCTTTCTCCGATCCCTTTCTCACCGCCCTGGAAATGGGGATGAGCCTGAGAGGAGCCTTTGAGGAAGCAGAGTGGGCGCTGGGGCAGTCGCACCCGCTCCAGACGCCGTGGCTGGACGACACAGGGGAGGGGCATGCCAACACGCCAAAAGACGGCGACCAGGCAGTGGAACGTGGGTTGACCTGTGCCACCCTGGCGACAGACAGCAAGTGGCCGCCGTACATCGAGAGAGCGGAAATACGGACAGACAGAGGCAGCCGGGTAGATGTCTGTGCTCAAGTGCGAGACGACAAGCAAGTCAAGTGGGTGTGGGCGGCGGTCTACCCTCCATCGTGGGACCCGCCGGATCCGGGAGATGACTTGATAGCAGAGCCATCGCCGATAACGTTGCAGCCGCGTGGAAGCGACGACTGGTACTGCGGCGCGTACGAACTCGACGAGGTCGGAAGAGGGACGTACCGCATAGTGGTCTATGCAGAGGACGATGAGGGGCTAGGGGCCAGGCCGAAGGAAAAACAATTTACGATCCGGCTGTACCTGCCACTGGTGCTAAAGCAATACACTTGCCCTTGACATTTTTCTATCATTTGATTAAAGTAGAAGAATGTCTCCAGCCACTCAAATTTGCAGCCATCAGACGATGACCGACGACAATCGATCCACTATCAACGGCCGCTGTGGGATTGTAGACGTATTGCCAATCCTCCAGCACCCGCGCTACGGGATGGGATTGAGCATACGAGTGTATGTGCCTCTGATAAAGCAGCATCTCTGCATTTCCTGTCACAATGTTCCTAACAGCAAAAATCTGTATTAGGCAACGACACTTTGAACACATCAGCCGTGCTCACAAGTATAATCAATGGGGCGATTGGATCGCGAATGGCACGAATTTACGAATTTCACGAATGTTTTTCCTCTGCTTTGAAACGAAATTCGTGTCATTCGCCCATTCGTGGTATTCGTGATTAGTTCAACATCTTGACCATTACACTAACAGCAAAAATCACCCATGCCCAACAGGAGGTAGCCCATGCGAAAAATCACACGTCTTTCATTATGCCTGGCTGGCACACTCGCTCTAGCCTCAATCTTACTCTTGCCAGCGGGCAAGGCAGCGACCAGCGGCAGAGCGCCTTTTGGGGACAGCGCCGCCATCACCACCACCACTGATGACGACTGGTCGGTCCACGCAGCCGATATGAGCGGTGATGGAGATACAGACCAGACCATTCACCACGGCGCCATTTTCCCGCCCCAAGGCCAGGTCGTGATTGTGGACACTGCCGACTATGCCAGATCGGTCTACACGGCGGATTTAGACGGCGACGGCGACCTGGACGTCCTCTCTGCCTCTGAGCACGACGACAAGATCGCATGGTATGAGAACGAGGGCGGCGCGTACCCCACCTTCATCTCCCACGTCATTACCGACACCGCCGACTTTGCCAAATCGGTCCACGCGGCGGATGTGGACGGCGACGGCGACCTGGACGTCCTCTCTGCCTCTTGGAATGACGACAAGATCGCCTGGTACGAGAACGACGGCGGCTCGCACCCCACCTTTGCCTCCCATATCATCACCACCTTCGCTGATAGCGCCCGCTCGGTCTATGCGGCCGACGTAGATGGCGACGGCGATATAGACGTCCTCTCTGCCTCCTGGGAAGACGACAAGATCGCATGGTACGAAAACGACGGCGGCGCGCACCCTACCTTTACTTCCCACATCGTCACTGGCGCTGCCGACGCTGCCATATCGGTCTATGCGGCCGACGTGGACGGCGACGGCGATATGGACGTCCTCTCTGCTTCAGCCAACGACGACAAGGTGGCCTGGTATGAGAACGACGGTGAACCATCTCCCACCTTTAGCAGCCACACCATCACCACCACCGCTAACCTTGCCCAAGCAGTCTATGCAGCGGATGTGGACGGCGACGGCGACGTGGACGTCCTCTCTGCATCCCGAGGAGACGACAAGATCGCCTGGTACGAGAACGACGGCAGCCTATCTCCTACCTTTATCTCGCACGTCATCACCAACACCGCTGGCGGCGCCAAATCAGTCTATGCGGCCGACGTAGACGGCGATGGCGATATGGACGTCCTCTCCACCTCCTACGGCGACAACGAGGTCACCTGGTACGAGAACGACGGCACTCGCCCCCCCGCTTTTACGTCCCACGTCATCACCACCAACGTCAGCAAGCCCGCCGAGGTCCACACGGCGGACGTGGACGGCGACGGCGATATGGACGTCCTCTCTGCTTCTCAAGAAGACAGCATGATTGCCTGGTACCCCAACCAGGCCATCCATCGCAGCGCCATTTTCCCGCCCCAAGGCCAGGCTGTGATTACAAACACTGCCGACTATGCCAGATCGGTCTACACGGCGGATGTGGACGGCGACGGCGACCTGGACGTCCTCTCTGCCTCTGAGAACGACGACAAGATCGTATGGTATGAGAACGAGGGCGGCGCGTACCCCACCTTCATCTCCCACGTCATTACCGACACCGCCGACCTGGCCAAATCGGTCTATGCGGCAGACGTGGACGGCGACGGCGATGTGGACGTCCTCTCTGCCTCTTGGAATGACGACAAGATCGCATGGTACGAGAACGACGGCGGCTTGCCCCCCACCTTTACATCCCACATCATCACCACCGCCGCTGATAGCGCCCGCTCGGTCTATGCGGCCGACGTGGATGGCGACGGCGATATAGACGTCCTCTCTGCCTCTTGGGAAGACGACAGGGTCGCCTGGTATGAGAACGACGGCGGCGCGCACCCTACCTTTACTTCCCACATCGTCACCGACGCTGCCGACGGCGCCAATTTGGTCTATGCGGCCGATGTGGACGGCGACGGCGATACGGACGTCCTCTCTGCTTCAGCCAACGACGACAAGGTGGCCTGGTATGAGAACGACGGCGAACCATCTCCCACCTTTAGCAGCCACACCATCACCACCACCGCTGACCTCGCCCAGGCAGTCTATGCAGCGGATATGGACGGTGATGGCGACGTGGACGTCCTCTCCGCATCCCGAGGAGACAACAAGATCGCCTGGTATGAGAACGACGGCAGCCCATCTCCTGCCTTTATCTCCCACATCATCACCGACATCGCTGGCGGCACCAAATCGGTCTATGCGGCCGACGTAGACGGCGATGGCGATATGGACGTCCTCTCCGCATCCCGAGAAGACGACAAGATCGCATGGTACGAGAACGACGGCGCTCGGCCCCCCGCCTTTACATCCCACGTCATCACCACCAACACCAGCCAAGCCGTCGAGGTCCACGCGGCAGACGTGGATGGCGACGGCGACATAGACGTCCTCTCCGCATCCCAAAAAGACGACAAGATCGCCTGGTATGAGAACCGGGGCGGGCAGTTCGCCCTGGCGACCAGCGATACCGCCCCAGCCACACTCAACGCCGGTCAGATGGATGACGTGCTGCGCATCGTGGCGACACACCAGGGTCGGGCTGGCGACACGGACGCGGAACTGGTCACCCTGGAGTTGCTGTTTGAAGAGGACGCGGGCGACCCACTGACCACAGCCGAGGCCAACGCCCTGATCGAAAACCTGCGCGTCTATCGGGATGACGGGTCTGGGGTTTTCGAGGGAGGCACAGACACCTTGGTGACGACGCTCAGTACGCTCGCGCTGAGCGCGGGAACACAGACTATCACCTTTGCCGATGGCGCCCCTGCCGCGCGCGTGACCTTTAGCGAGCCGGTCACCTACTTTGTGGCGGTCGAGTTGACCGGCGATGCTCCCAACCAAACGCCGCATCAGTTCCGAGCGACACACGTGACCAGCGGCAGTACGGCGCAAGATCGGGACCACGACTTGGCCCTGACGCTAGAGTTTGCGCCTAATGTGGCCTCGGGATTCTGCACAGCCATTGCCCCCATACCGCCAACCGGCGTCGTCATCAACGGTCCACTGACAGGCAGCGTCAACGTCGCCCACACCTTTACCGCCACCGTCAGCCCGCTCACGGCCTCGCAACCCATCACCTACGCCTGGCAAGCCACCGGGCAATCGCCGGTGACGCACACAAACGGCTTGAGCGACACGATCAACTTTAGCTGGAGCGAGAGCGGCACACACACCATCACCGCCACGGCATCCAACGCCTACGGCACGGTCCTGGACACTCACACTATCACCATCAGCCTCCCGCCAGAGGCAGTGCCGGTGGCGGGCGTGACCATCAACGGCCCACTGACAGGCGACGTCAACGTCGCGCACACCTTTAGCGCCGCCGTCAGCCCGCTTACGGCCACGCAACCCATCACCTACGCCTGGCAAGCTACCGCGCAATCGCCGGTGACGCACACAAACGGCTTGAGCGACACGATCAACTTCATCTGGAGCGAGAGCGGCACACACACCATCACCGCCACGGCATCCAACGCCTACGGCATGGTCACGGACACTCACACTATCACCATCAGCCTCCCACCAGAGGCAGTGCCGGTGGCGGGCGTGACCATCAACGGCCCACTAGCAGGCGACGTCAATGTCGCGCACACCTTTAGCGCCGCCGTCAGCCCGCTTACGGCCACGCAACCCATCACCTACGCCTGGCAGGCCACCGGGCAATCGCCGGTGACGCACACGGGTGGCCTGAGCGACACGGTCAGCTTTATCTGGAGCGCGAGCGACACACAGGCTATCATCGTCACGGCATCCAACGCCTACAGCGCAGTCACTAGCATCCACACCATCACCCTCGATCCTCCGGTTGACGGCGACGCCTACGAACTCGACGACTCTTGCGCCCAGGCTCGGTCCATCCCCACCGACGACGCCGTCCAGGTTCACACCTTTCACGACGAGGGTGACGGGGACTGGGTAAAGTTTCAAGCCCAGGCCGGCAAGACTTTTGTCATAAAAGTGGACAATGTGGGCGCGGATGTGGACGCCGTCATCATGCTGTACGACGCGTGTGGCGATGCCCCCGTGGACTATGGCGACAACGCCTTTGGCCGCACGGTGCGCATGGAGTGGGATTGCGCTGTCGATGGGGAGTACTATCTCAAGCTGATGCAACATGACCCCTCGGTCTATGGGGAGGACACGTATGACCTTTCGGTGGCGGCGGACGCCGAACCCCCATCGGCCCCGCGCAGCGTGCGGGCCACACCGGCCCACGAGGCCCTGGTGGTGCAGTGGCAGCGCAGCCCCGAGCGTGACGCGGCCGGCTATATCGTCCGCTGGGGCACCCACCCTGGCGGCCCCTACAGCGGCGTGGACGGGGTAGACGGAGCCGATAGCACCTACTACCGGATCGCGGACCTGACCAACGGCATAGCCTATTACATCGTCGTCCAGGCATGGGACTTTTCCGACAACGAGAGCGGCCATTCCTGGGAAATCGGAGACATCCCCGTGCCCAATCCAGACGCGACACAACCCTCCATCGCCATCAATCGGCCCAGCGCAGAGCCCGTTTACACCACCACCGTGGACAACCTCACCATCCGAGGCGACTGCGCCGATAGCGGCGACAACCTCAGCCGCGTGTGGGTGCGCAACGTCACCAACGGCGCGGAAGGATGGGACTATAGCCTGTCAGGCAAGTCGGACGTGTTCGACGTCGAATCAGTGCCGCTGGTCATCGGCGACAACCAGATCGAGGTGACGGTCTATGACGCGGTCGGCAACACGGGCAGCGCTGCGCTGACCATCCACCGCCTCGCGGGCCAAAATGGAGCAGTCGTCATCGTCGGCGGACACGACGAAAGCTACAGACTCCAGACCAGAATTGATTATGCCACCAGGCGCGCCTACAATGTCTTCCGGGGCGCTGGATTCGGACCTGAAGACATCTATTACCTCAGCCCAACCCCTCAGGACGCGGACGGCGATGGCTTTGACGACGTGACCTCCACCCCCGCGCCGGCCAACGTCCACGCGGCCCTCCGGTGGGCGGCGGACCGCGTCGGGCCGGGTGTGCCCTTTTTCCTGTATATGATGGATCACGGCCAGATCGAGGGGTTTTGCGCCGACGGGTGCGCGCCCGCTGGGCAGATTACGTCCCAAGACCTGGATGCCTGGCTGAGCGAGTTGGAAGCCAGCAGCGGGGGTGATCAGGTCAACGTGATCATTGAGGCATGTCACTCGGGCAGCTTTGTGGACCGCGCACAGGGGATTGCCAAGAGTATCTCCAGGAACGGTCGAGTGGTCATCGCGTCCACAGGACGCACCAACCTGGCTTATGCCTCGGCCCAGGGAGCCTACTTTTCCGACGCCTTTTTTTCCGCCGTGGCCAATAGCAATAGTCTGCTGGACAGCTTTGACCACGCCAAGACAGCCATAGAGGTGACGGGAAACGACCAGACGCCCTGGCTGGACGACAACGGGGACGGGCTGTACACTCCCGCCGACGGGGCCTTTGCCGCCGAGCGCTACGTGGCCAGTTTTTTCGGCTCCCTGCTACCCAGGATCACAGAGACCTCAATTTCACGATCAGGCGCCAAGGGAACGATCACGGCCAGGGTGGAGCGGGGCGACGGACCGATGGACCTCGTCTGGGCGGTGGTGTATGCGCCTTCCTTCCACGAGCCGATCAGCAACACGATGGAATTGGGAGTCCCCTTGATCAAACTAGAGCCCGATGAAGAACAAGAGGAAGTGTATGTGGCAAACTATAATGGTTTTATAGAAGAGGGGATATATCGGGTAGTGATTTACGCCGCAGATGATGCAGGAAACCAGGCCCTACCCAAGAGGGTGTTGATGGAAAAAGTCTTCCTGCCACTAGCGCTAAAAGATCATGTCTCCGCTTCACCCACAAGGTCGTCGGGCGACGGTGAGGTTCTCTTTGGGAGCAAGTCTGTGATTACGACCATCCCCGCTTCTCCGCCGTGGCTTCAGTACACGCTGCCCAAAGAACCCACACTCGAACGCCCGCGGTTGAGTCGATTTGAACCTGGACCCAGACGGCGATGGGATGACCAGTGGCACAAATAAGGAGTAATTCTAATGACAGCTCACTCGAAACGCTTGCTTGGGCCGGTGTTATTCGTAACGACCGGTACATTGATACTGATCTTGACGCTCATGAGCCAATCATCCCCGGCGACAGCAGGCGTGGCTCCCGACGCCGCCCCAGACCTGATCATCGAGAGCATCGCCTATACCCCCACCAACCCTGCCGTGGGGCAAAGCGTGGACATCACCATCACCATAAAGAACCAGGGCGACGCGCCCGCCGGCGCTGGCTTTTACACCTATCTCTACATTGACCCGCCCACCGAACCGCCCGACGATGCCACGCCTGACACCGCCTACACCTACATCTTTGACCTGAGCGCGGGCGCAAGCTACTATTGGATCTACATGGGCTATACCTTTGCGACCAGCGGCACGCACTCGGTCTGGGCCTGGACCGACAAGACCGACACCGTCAGCGAGAGCGACGAGACCAACAATATGGCCCACGTCATCATCCCTGTCGGCTCGACGGACATCTATGAAGACGACGACACCTGCGCCCAGGCCAGCGCCATCCCCACCGACGGCACGGTCCAACGTCACGACTTGGAGCCGCCGGGTGACGTGGACTGGGTTCAACTACAAGCGACCGGGGGCATGCGCTATATCCTCCAGGCAGTCAACGTGGGCGACGACGCCGACGTCACCCTGGACCTGTACAGCTCTTGCAGCGGCCCCCCTGGATTTGGCGGGGGGCCGCGCATCGAGTGGGTCGCGCCGGTCAGCGGAACCTATTACGTCAAGGTGCAGCACATCAACGCCACCTACGGCCCCCAGAGCGACTATGACCTCTCGGTTGCCGCTCAGGACGACGTCTGCGTGAACCACCATGAACCCAACAATGCCTGCGCCACCAGCAAGGACATACTCACCGACAGCACAATTCAGCATCACTCCTTCTGCCAGGCTGGCGACGAGGACTGGATCCGCTTTGAAGGCGTGGCCGGGACAACCTATATCATTGAGGCATTTGATCCCGGCGTTGACGCCGACGTCATCCTGGAACTGCACAACTCTTGCGGCGGTCCGCCTGGCTTTGGCACCGGCGACCGCATCGAGTGGACCGCTTCCGCCAGCGGCGTCTACTATGTCAAGGCGCTGAATCACGACCCCGACTCCTACGGGACGGACGCCACTTTTGACCTGCGCATCACCACCCAACTAGATTGCCTACCCGACAGCTTTGAGGCCGACAATACCTCGACCACCGCCAGCAGCCTGGCGGTGGACGGCATGCCCCAGACGCACAACGTCTGCCCGGCCGGCGACGTGGACTGGGCTCGCTTTACCGCCACGGCCGGCGTCACCTATTCTCTGGAAACCCTCAACCCCTCTACCGAGGCCGACACCTACCTGTGCCTCTACCAGGCTGATGGCGCCACCCAGATCGCCTGCGACGACGACAGCGGTCCGGCCCAGGCAAGTCGCCTCTTGTGGCAGGCCCCTGCCTCAGGCGACTATATGCTGCAGGTGCGCCACTACTATCCTGACGTTGCCGGACCCGGCACCCAATACGACCTGGCAGTGCGGAGCGGGGTCTGTCTAGCCGATAACTATGAACCCGATAATACTCGGACCTCCGCCTCAAGCATATCTACTGACGGCATAACCCAGCCCCACAACGTCTGTCCAGCCGCCGACGCCGACTGGCTACACTTTCAGGCCAGCGCCGACACCAACTATGTCATCCAGACCTCAGAATTAGGGCCAGAAGCCGACACGGTGCTGCATCTGCTCGACGCAAGCGGTCACTCCTTGGCTGTCAACGACGACTATGGCAGTGGGTTGGCCTCACGCATCTCTCATTTCATCGCCACGGCCGGCGACTATTACGTCAAGGTGCAACACTATGACCTGACCCGATTCGGCAGCGGCACCGAATACCAGGTATCGGTGATCGCCGGCACACCCCCTCCGCCTCCTGCCCCCACGCCCACGCCTACGCCCACACCTACGCCCACACCGCCGCCGGATTCTGGAATTCGCACCCTCATCTTGGTCAACCGTGCCCGCATCGCCGCCGTGTATGACGAAACCGACGCCGCCAGCCTGATGACCAGCCTCCAACAACTGGCTGCTCACAATGCCGTCCAGGGCGAGGTGCTCCAGATCGAGAACAACGCCACCGTCGCCACTGCCTATGCTGCCTGGGAGAGCGACATCCTGAGCACCCGCAAGGCCAACGCCGTCGCCGCTGCTATCCGGGGGCTGGCGATGGAATATCTAAACAGCCACACCCAGGTCGAGTACATCGTCCTCGTCGGCGGAGACTGGATCATCCCCTTTCGTCGCGTGCCCGACCGCACCCGCCGCTCCGAGTCACATTACACCGACGCCGCGCGCAACACGACCGTCGGCGCGGCTTGTAAGGACGATATGACCTTGACCGACGACTATTACGCTGACCGTGAGCCGACTCCCTGGCAGGGGCGGGAGCTGTATGTGCCCGACTATGCCATTGGCCGCCTGATTGAAACCCCCAACGAGATCATGGGTGTGATAGACACTTTCCTGGCCAGTAACGTGATCAACAATGTACGGGCGCTGGTTACAGGGTACGACTTTGTAAAAGACGCGGCCGATGAGATGTGTGGCGCACTCCAAGGAAGATTGGGGAACGTGGACTGCACCCTCATCGGCGACTCGTGGTCGGAGGAAGCGCTCAAGGAAAAGCAACTCCGAGCCGACCCACCTTTCCGCTTGCAATCCATCAACGGCCATGCCAACCATGCCAACGAAGGAGCGCCTGTCGGAGCTAGCGTCACCGCTACCGACGTTGCCAGCGCCACTGCCGACCTTGCGCGGGCCATCATCTACACTGTGGGCTGCCACTCAGGGATGAACGTGCCGCCGGAGAACATCCCCAATCCCCTGGACCTGGCGCAGGCCTTTGCCCAGCAAAAGGCAAATTACGTGGCCAATACCGGCTTTGGCTGGGGCTTGCGGGGGAGGATTGGCCTCTCAGAACAACTCATGAGCAACTATACCGACGAACTGATCAAGGGCGCCAGCCAGCCCATCGGCCTGGCGCTGATGGAGGCCAAGCAACTATACTATCAGCGGTCGCAAAGTTTTGGCTTGCTCGGCGAAAAAATCTTGATCGAATCTACCCTCTACGGCCTACCTCAGTACACCTTGGACAATGCGGGAATGGCGCATCAGATGGCGCCAAGCGAGGACTTTCCCAGCGTCGAA
>Ga0233414_10001186_pt1 | contig 10231 bp, 10 predicted proteins | sample Na_anoxic_10_MG_FD_189020 | JGI IMG/M metagenome (GOLD analysis project Ga0233414, IMG submission 189020) | Seawater microbial communities from Saanich Inlet, British Columbia, Canada - Na_anoxic_10_MG | ecosystem: Environmental > Aquatic > Marine > Inlet | place: Canada: British Columbia...
GACTCCAGCCGCAAAGCCTCCCGCTCCGACCCCGAAGGTGAGTACTCCAAAGCCACCGACTCCAGCCGCAAAGCCTCCGACTCCGACCCCGAAGGTGAGTACTCCAAAGCCTCCGACTCCAGCCGCAAAGCCTCCGACTCCGACTCCGAAGGTGAGTGCTCCACCACCTCCGCCCAAGAGCGTCACACCAAAAATAAAGACCCCACGCGCAGTGCTGCATGCGACCCCTGAGCTGGCCGCAGCAGCCGCCGCCAAGAAGTCACCCAAGGTGATTCGGAAGACGCGCAAGGTGGTGCTGCACGCGACTCCTGCACTAGCTGCTGCCGCTGATGCAAAGAGAAAGTCCCCAAAGCCCGCGAAGATAAAGAGGGTGGTGAAGAAGGCTACAAAGCCGCTACCGCCACCACCGCCACCTCCACCTCCCTCGAGTACTCCTCCACCCCCGGCCAAAACCCCGATCATGGTCACCACCGCTCCCGGCCTGCCACCTACTCCCATCGAGCTGCTGCCCACACCGTCCCCTCCGCGTGTCCCATCACCCCCTGTGCCCGCGTTCGTCAAGGCCGCGTCTCACACCGAACTGCAAGAACGATTCGTGCATCTGGGTACTCCAGGTGTGACTGTGACGATAGCGAATCGCAAGCAGCGAGAGCAGGAGTACGTGAGGGCGCTGAGGGATCGGTATCGGAAGGATGTGAAGGCCGCGGTGAAGACGTTCAAGCCGCCCCTGACCATCGGACAGAAGGTGCAGATGCTTCCCCCATCGTCTTCCGCCGCTGCTGCCGCCGCTGCCGCCCCGCTGCCGACCCCGACACTACTCCCGCCTTCACCGATCCCGCTGGTGTCGCCGACCCCGCCCAAGACCACCACCAAGCGCACCCCACCACCAACCCACCCACCAACCCCTCTTGCATCCGCCGCATCCCGTTCGCCCAAATCCTCCAGGAAGAAGACCCCGCCGAAGCGCAAAACGGTGCGGTTCGTTCTCCCACGCACTAGCCCTGTAACGAAAACCATCAAGAAACAAACCGCGCAGCGAGCAAAGAGGCCATCGATGAAGGCAAATCTAGTGAGCTACGGAACTGGGGGTGTCGCTGCGCTGCTCGCGATGGACCAGAAAGCTCTGGAAACCATGTACCGCAAGGCCAACAAGACCTACCGCGAAGGCGAGCCCATCATGACCGACACGGCCTTCGATCTACTCGAAGACCACATCGGGGAACGATTCCCGACCAGCAAGGTGCTTCAGGTGGTGGGTGCAAAGACCAAGCGGGTCGAGGTGCAGCTGCCGTACACGCTGTTCTCGATGAACAAGATCAAGCCCGGGCAGGGAAAGCTCGCAGCGTGGAAAGCCAAGCACTCTGGACCGTACGTTATCTCGGCCAAGCTTGATGGGGCATCGGTGCTCTACGAGCTCAAGGCCGACAGCGCACGGCTGCTCACCCACGGTGAGGTGCGCAAGGGCGATACCACCCAAAAGGGCGGCGATGTGTCGCACCTGGTGCCGCTGATCGGGCTGGCGGAAAAGCTGCCGGCTTCCCTCCCAGACACTGTAATGATCCGAGGTGAGGTTATTCTGCGTCGGAAGGTATTCGAGGACAAGTACTCCGACGATTACGCCAATCCCCGCAACCTGACGGCCGGATTGCTCAACGCTTTGGACACGGCGAAGCATGGCGATCGGCAGCGGGATCTGGAGTTGGTGGCGTTCGAGGTGATCGAGCCCAAGGGTCTGACCCCGAGCGAACAGTTTGCATTTCTCAAGCAGCATGAGAAGGCGCTTGGGTTGGAAGTGGTGCAGAATGAGATCATCGCCAAGCCTGCCGAGTTAACCGAAGAGCGATTGTCGAAGGAGTTCATGAAGCTCCGTGAGGACCATCCCTACGAGTGCGATGGGGTGATCGTGGCGGACGACAAGGTGTACCCTCGCAAGAACCAGAACCCAGATCATGCGATTGCCTTCAAGATGACACTGAAGGATGAGATTGTGAAGGCAACGGTGCGGACCGTGAGCTGGCGGGTGACCAAGGATGGGTACATCAAGCCGACAGTGCATCTGCATCCGGTCAAGGTGCCGGGTGCAACCATCGCCAAAGCTACCGGACACGACGCCAAGAAGATACGCGACCGGAAGATCGGGCCCGGCGCGGTAGTCGAGGTGCTCCGACGAGGCCAGGTAATTCCACATCTTGAGCGGGTGCTTACTCCCGCGACTGCTGCGGCGGTTAAGGAGAGCTGGTGGGATGGTCCGCAAGAGTGGTCGGAGACAGGGGTGGATATCCGGCTTCCGGCAGAGGCCAGGAAGGATGAACAGTGGAACACCGAGATCCGATTCTCTAACCTGCACCGGTTCTTCGCGAATATTAAGGCCAAGCATCTGGGTGAGAAGACGATGCGGAAGCTATTCGACAGTGGCTATGACACGGTTAAGAAGCTGGCTGATGCAACACCGCAGGAGCTAACCCGCGTCGAGGGGATTCAGGCGACCAGCGCTAAGAACATTGTTGAATCGGTGAAGAAGGCGTTGGCAGAAGCGACGGCGCAGCAGCTGATGGTAGGGTCTAACCTATTCGGACGCAATACGGGCAACACGATCTCGGCGCGGGTGCTCGCCTTGTACCCCAACATCCTGCATTTCGAAGCCAAGGACGCGGCTGAGTCACGACGACTGGCTGGGGGATTGGTAACGATGATCAAGGGTGTTTCCGAGAGCCGTGCAACGCAGTTTGTGGCGGCGATCCCCGACTTCCGGCATCTGATTGAGCCATTCCGTCCTGAGCTGGTGGCTCCGTGGCCGCTCGACAAGGTGTTGGCTGCGGCCGCGCCGGCTAAGAAGCCTTCGCCAGTGCTCAAGAGCCATCCGTTGGCGGGGATGGAGGTCATCACCACGGGGGTTAAGCATAATCTGATCGAGCCGCACCTGGAGAAGGCGGGAGCGAAGCTGGGATCACGAGTCAACGCCCAGACAGCGGTGGTTGTCATCAAGGATGAGCCAGGGTACTCGAGTACCAAGACACAGGCGGCGGAGAAGCACAACGTTCCGCAGATGACGGTGGAGCAGTTCATGGGCAAGTACTTCCCGGGTGCGTGAGATCCCAGAAATGATCCAGACCCAACCGCGCCCATCGAGACACCTGAGCAACTGACCGTGGTCAAGCGACCGGACTCCAAGGTGTACTCGGCCTGCGCCCACCACGCCCGGGGCCCGTACACTGTGCCCCCCGTTCCCGCGATGTTCCGAGGCAGCTCCATCGAGGACATCACCGAACAGATTCGGCGTGCGTGGCCCGAGCCCACCGGATGCCAGCGTCGGCGGATCAACCGCGTCTCACCCTCTCAGTTATGGGACATCATGCCACGAGTCGACGAACAGAAGTAAGAGCAGAAAGTTATCGCTCAACAAGGAAGACGACATGCGCGCCAACCGACGGCTGATCACTCTGGCGGTCATCATTGGAGTTGCTGTGGTTGTGGGTTTGGTGTGGGGCCGCAGCATCGAGGGCGTTCATCAGAAGAGCGGCAACGGAATGACCATGGGCAAGTGCGCCGAGAAGTGCGCCGATGGTCATGCAGGCGGGACGTGTATTCAAAAGTGTTGCAAGAAGCACTGTGAGGGCACCAACCGAACCACGCAAGGCTGCAAGCATTACTGCGGAATCGAGGCGCGGCAGCGGAACACACCACGGCGCATCCTGCCCCACGTATCGACCTACCCGACAGAGAAGCCGCGATCGGCCTCGGAGCACGCCGAGAGCGATTGGCCAAAGATCTACAGCGCCAAAGGAAAGCCACTGGGCCACATGAACATCCCGCCGCACAGCAAGCTGCTAGTGCCGTCGGTCAAGCAGCAGGAGCAGCACAGTAATTGATCTAATCCAATCCCCTTTTCCTCTTGCATATCAGGCATGTCCGTTGCCGAGCTGACTCAGCTGATTCGTGATCTTCGGGATTACGAACCCGCGTTGGTCGACATGATTCACGTGCAGACCCCGCTCGACAACAAGGCTTGGCAAGAGGTGTACGGGTTCACCACTTATGAGGAGTTCCTGCGGCAGGCGATGTTCTCGTTGTGGATGCTAGGTGCGCCTCGGTCACAGCTCTGGGACGAATGGGGAAGGCCCCGAACCCGGCCGCGAGGGCCGTTGGGATGGTACCGCGGGGTAGGGCCATTGGTTATTCAACCCGGGACGCGATGCCAGCCAGAAGCATTCCTCAAAGAAGCAGGAAAAGGCAATGGCGAAGCTGTTCAGGGTGTGATGACCGCTGCCGCGCATCGTGGATGCGAACGCACCCTAACCCTCTAAGGTTCGAACTCGTAGATCTTGACCGCCTTGAGAGATCGCCGGAGATAGTTGACCAGCCGGGGTCGCAGCTTGGACGTGTCAGAAGATGCATTCAACACCTTCTGAAGCAACTGAGTGGCCGCCCCGGATCCGTCTACATGTTCGGCGCGAATGGCCCGCAAGAACCACTGTTCGCTAGCCTGCCGCAGTGTTCGGAATCCTTCGGGGGTAACCTTTTCCCATTCCTTGCCGTTGAATCCGTAGAGATTGAGTGGTGAGATATTGAAGCTGCGGAGGGGGCAACCCGGGTCATCTCGTGCGAACGCCCGAGTCCACAGCGACATCATGGCCGGGCCCAGGCCTTGCCGCTCGAGTATCAGCAACAGATTGTCTCGAACAGCGAAGAGTCGAATTGTGTCGAGATACGATGGTCCTCGGGGCACTGTCTCGCTGAGCCAGCTGATGACTTCCTTCTTGGTCCGTGTGGGCTTGTTGAGCCGCTCGAGTAGCCGGAGCCGATCTTGTAACTCCCGCAGCGTTCCTTGCAAGCCTTCGATCTGCTTGCTTTGAGCATTGACGCGCTTAGCAAGGCCTGACTCTAGAGGGTCTTCCATGTGAGCCTTACTCTAGGCTCTACACTGTAAATTCTAACCCACAGTCTGACGCCCATCAATTTCTCCTCTGGTGATAGCAGATGGCTACACTCCACACGAACTTGGAGTCGAACTGTTGTGGGAGGGGGAAGAGTTCAGCGATGCGTACGGGTCAATCCCAACCGGTATCAAGCCGGGAGATCTAGGGCCAAACGAGCAACCAGACTTGTGGCAGGCTATGTTTGGCAATCTGGACGACGGCTGGTGGGGGGAAACGTCGAATCAATGGGTGAACCCATTCAACACAGACGAACAGAACCCCCGCAACTGCATCAACTTCCGCAACAAATGCCGCCCGAACGATCGCATTAGCCTTACACTGGCTGACGACTGCTGTGGTGAGGTTTGTGCATCAGTCACGGAGAAGCTGGACATCCTGAAGAAGTACCCGAAGGTGGAGACGAAGGAGGTTCGAGTGTTGGGGCCGACCAGGATGTGCAAAAACTCTGTGAGTCCGCCGATTTCTCTCAGTGATCTCTGGCAGTTCACGATCACTCTGGATAGCGATGCTTGCGACCCGGTCGACTTCTACAGGTATCAGGTGAGTCGGAATGGCAACTCGTGGACCACTCTGGACGGTCGGTTCGTCGCAAACCCCGTAGCGAACAACATCTATGCAGTATTGTTCGACATGGACGATGAATCGTGCTCGGGGATGCCGTGCCTGTCCAATTTTACAGATCCAAACGCCGGCGAATCGTTTCCAAACACGAACGCCTTCAAGGGCTCGAGTGCCGTCGATGGTGCAATCCAGCCATCCTGTCCACCACGCTATTGCTACCTTCGCATTATCGCAATACGCCCGGTCTGTGTTGCGTCGATCGTTGCCACCTATGCGAGTGCAGGCGGTCTGTGCTCATCGATGCCAGTCTGTCCTAACTCGTTGGAGTACGACAGTAGGATGTGTCGTCCGCTGCCGATGCGAGGCTGGGCCGGCATGCCAGCACCAACGGTCGGAGGCCCGGGACACCCAACCTATCCTGACCGTCCTATTCCTTCGGGTGGCGACACAGACCCAGCTCAGAACCGAAAGCTCCGCAGCATCGCACGACAGGTCCGGAAGCAGCACCCGGGCGGTGTGGCCGAATCCGAACGGACGCGGAATGTCCGCGCGTTGGCCGGTCCACCATGGAACAGTCGCGCCACAACTGATGGAAGCCAGGGAGTGCACCTTCAGGATGGATATGCATGCAGCATGTGCAACAAGACGTTTGACTGCGTTTGTGGCGTGGGCTGCAAGAATGGAGAGTTTTTGCCTGGGGGCGTATTGTGCAGTGCTCCATCGCGTTGCCGGAAGCGGTTCGCTCAGAAGCACCAGTCTACCAACCGGTTCATGGATGAACTGATTGCATGTGCTGTGTCGGGTTGCCGAATGGCCCCAGGACAGGGTCGATGCACTATCAAGCAATGAGCGGCCTAAGGAACTCCTGATCTAGTACAGCCCATGTCCCTGACACTCCGTCCCCGCGGTCCCTCAGTCATCTCGGCCATCGTTGGTCGACATGGCGTCGGCAAGACCAGTCTCATTCAGGCGTTCTCGATGCCAGGCAGCGGTGCTCCCCGCCACACCAGTCCCACTATCGGTGCTGCGGTGATTAGTCAGATGTTCGCGATACCCGAATCAATGGCGCATCTGGCTCCTGGCCGATCTATGGGTAGCCATACAATCTGGGATACGGCTGGCCAAGAGCGGTACGCCAGTCTGGTGCCCATGTACACCCGGAACTGCGACATTCTCCTCATTGCACTCCCAGCGGACGAAGACCCACATCCGGAGACCATTCGCACTCTGTTGTCGACGGCGTTGCCACCGATCCGTTCACCCAAGGTGATCAAGGGTGTGCTGACAAAATGCGATTTGGTGTCGCCGGGGGTGGCGGCGACCCGCCTGCAACGTCTTGACGAGATCATTCGTGAATCTCCTCAAGCAGTGAATCGTCAGTTTGAGGTGCATACTTATGCCACCTCGGCTTGTAACAATGAAGGGGTGGAAGAGTGTTTTCAGGACTGTGTTCCAGATGTGTTTGCATTCAAGGCAGAACGCCTCAACAGTCAGCTCGAATCGACTATTTTGATCGACGAGCCGGCATCGATTCGATCGCGGTGCGGGATGTGTCAGCGGGTGCAGGCGTGATCAGTACGTTGATGGTTTGGGCATAGGGGCAGGAGCTGGGACGATTGTCGTGAACTGCACCTCCATCGTGATGGTGTTGAGCCCAAAGTCAGGCTGCCGTCCCTTCGAGTCGAACACTTTGATTTGCAGTCGTGATACTGTTGGGTAGGGTTGGATGAAGGTGCGCGGTGTGCCAGCAAAGTCTTCGGTGTTGCTTCCGATCGGGGCACGCGCAACAATCGTGTTCAGGCCGCTGGCCTCTGCTCCATCATTCGAGTACACGTAACCCCCGACTTCGTTGCTAACATTGTCTTCGATGGCGATGTAGAGGTTCTGGTCATTGAGATCGTAGTTGGCTTCGGCAATGTACCCCCAAGGAGTGAACTCACTGTCTCCATCGGTTGTGGTGGGCACATACGCCCCATCAATCATTGTGCCTGGCCAGTCACCGTGGTAGTTAGGATAATTCGACAGCTTGGCGTACATGTCAGGCAACGCCCCATTGGGGGCACCCGCGGTGTACACCATCTTGCGGTACCCAAGAAGCCATCCTAGACAATGATCGTCCGGGGGTGATACGGCGCGGCCGGGCATTGAACCACCCGCCCCGGTGAGCGATGGATGCCGAAAGTCAATAATCCCATGCAATCCATCAGCGGCATCATCCTCGTCATGCTCGGTGTCAACAAAGTACACACGTCCGGACAAGGTGTCAACACGAAACTGTGGGTTGAATCCAGTGCCCTGGGTGCCCATTGCCAAGCCTGTGTTAACCAGAGTGAGCACATTTTGGATTGAACTGTAGTTGCCCTTTGGGATTTCAACCACCACCGCCGACTTGTCCGTTAGATCAGGCAACCCATCTACACCCGGACGGTAGTACGTCAGGTAGTTGTTGTTGAGTGCCGGCGATATGTTGTACGTTTTTGAGACATCGAATGAGATCATGGTCATCTGTTGGACATACTCGAGTGGGAAGGGCAAGCGGTAGGTGAAGTTGCATGGATTGATGCGGTACAGCTTGTCGAGGTTGTTGCGGTCGCGACGGGTTCGTTCGGCACACCCGGTGGTGTCTCGGGTGGCGGCACCAGGTCCGAGTGCCGCGACTGTGCCCTGGTCGGCGCCGGTGATATCGATGCAGCCGCCGTTACCGGCACTGCCGCCATATGGCACCAGTGACAGACCCCCTGGGCGGACATCGAAGTTTTGGCTGGGAAACATGCGGATCAGGTCGGTAGAGATGCGGAATGTGTGTTGCACCGAAATCGGAGCTGTTGAAAAGCCAGTCGGGGCGCCATAGATAGACGTGGCCATAGTCTATGGTGAACTGCGGAAATACGCGGCAGACTTCAACTTGTTACGTACCGACGTTATGGGAAATCAGCGATGACACCATGGCCGGAGCTAGTTCCAGTATTTTTCCTGAGACTAGCAATCCGGTGGCGGTCCATACCCCGACCACGGAGAGACTGCTGACGTCGGCCAGCCACATCAGACCGCGACAGTGGGGAGCGGCCACCATCACTGGAGCGCTGGCTAAACCCCACCAAGTGGCTGGTGTGCAGAGCCATTGGTATCCATGCACCGCGACATAGTGCACCCCAGTCCAAACCACCAATCCTTTGCCCATCGTTGCGAGTTCCGACCACATCGTCTTGCAAGAGGAGGGGAGGGAGTGGCTAAGCCAAATTGACCCTGATGATCGTAGGAAGGCCTAGACACACCTCACGCGCTTCATGCCCGCTGCCACAGCGAAAACGACCCAAACGCAATCCAAGCCCGAGAAGGTGAAGGTAAATAAGACGGTGGTGCTGAAACCAATCGCCACCACACGGTTCACCACCGAAACCCACGTCCAGTTCAACCGCTTCGGTGCTGCCAAGGGAGTGCATTGGTACGGCACTCCAAAGCGAGCTCCACAGACGATCGACATGGGCCACGGAACCATCGTGATCGAGATGAACAACACAGAAAACAAGATCGAAGGTATTGGGCTGATTGCCGCCGATGGGTATCATCGCCGACAACCCATCTACCATGAACCGAGCTGGTGCCGACACACGTACCGCCGGGAATCGTGGCTCTCGCCTGCCGAACTGCAAGAGCGAATGTCGAAGGATCATTGGGAGATGCTGCATCGGTTCATGTTCAAGTCGATCCACAATCAGAAAAGGTGGAACGGCATCACAGGATGGAACTGCCATAATGCCGAACTGACCACTGTTCTGCTTCGTCTCCGTCAGGAACTGCTCCTACGCGTGGATGTCGGCCGCCGCGCGCTGATTGATGATACGGCTAGTTCATCCGCAGCCGTCCATCCTCGCCCAGTCGACCCAGCCGCTTGGTCCCCAACGCCACAGCACCCTGATCCAACCCCTCTTGCACAATATCCTGGATCCACAAAATCTTGCAATACATGTTAACTACCTCCGCCACGAACTTCTCAATGGATGCCGATTTTCCGTTTTGTATCGCTGTTCGGACACCCACGGCCTGATGCTTCATGAAGTACAGCCATTCGCGATCCAAGTCCTGAAGCAACCCCTCGTATGTTTGGAACACCGGCATCAGTTCGGTGTCTCGCCGTTTGCGGTTGTCGTACCGCACCAGCGCCGCGGCGTACGGCTCCTCCTCCAGCCGCTTGAGGATGAAGTCGACCCGCATCGTGGTAAGTTCTCTGTTGCTCTTGATGACACGCGTGCGGAGCTTGTTGCTGGCCTGCGTGACGTCCATCGCCAACGCGCGCACACCTGTGCCACCTCGCCGTGGACGTTCCCACCAGTGCGGATCGATCATGTGGCGGCATTTGGCCTCGAGCTCTTGGAACTCAGGCGCGAACTTATCCATCATGGTTCTCAGCTTTGGCATCACGTCTTCGCAAATGCCGCGTTCACGCCAGTTCATGTCCTCAAAGCCTCCGCATGACACATCACCTAGTTGCCGCGGAACGCTCCACGACTTGCCCCGCAGGAAATCCTCGCGTTCAGGATTTGACACAGCACCCTTGCTGATTCGGAGTGTGTCGTAGCGGTAACCGGTTCGACAGTAAGTGCACAACATCTGCGGACACCCACTGACCCTGGTGGTGGGTGCGCCGCACTTGGGACACGGCTTGGCGGTCTTGGCAACTTCCTTAAGGCTAGCCACCTCGGCTGGGTTGCACACGTGCGGTGCTGGCGCGC
>Ga0233414_10001188_pt1 | contig 10205 bp, 10 predicted proteins | sample Na_anoxic_10_MG_FD_189020 | JGI IMG/M metagenome (GOLD analysis project Ga0233414, IMG submission 189020) | Seawater microbial communities from Saanich Inlet, British Columbia, Canada - Na_anoxic_10_MG | ecosystem: Environmental > Aquatic > Marine > Inlet | place: Canada: British Columbia...
AAGTTCACGCTCGCAACATTGTGAGGGTCGAGCGATTGACCTGGATGACACACTTGGTCATAAAACAAATGCTGAGATGTATAAGTATATAAAAGATAATTTAAGCTTTGACCAACTCATATGGGAGTTTGGTGACGACACTAATCCAGATTGGATTCATGTAAGCTATGTCCACCCAGATGAAAACAGAAAGCGCTGCCTAAGAGCAGAGCGAACAAATGGTAAAACTACATATCGAGTGATATGAGTAAAGAAAAAAAACCGTTTAAAGAAACAGGTGTGGGAAGGTTTCTCATTGAGAAAGCGCCTTCAATACTAGGTATTGTTGGTGATGCTATACTTCCAGGCAATGTTATCTCAGAGCTTATCAGCGGAAACAACGAGCTTAGTGAAGGAGACAAAAGAATAGCTCTTGAAAAACTTAGACTCGAGCGCGCTGAAATAGATGGTGTTACTAGACGTTGGGTTGCAGACTCTGGAAGCCAGAGCTGGCTTGCTAGAAATGTAAGGCCGCTAACTCTAGTAGTGTTAGTACTTGCTTATGTTGGGGGATGGTATATGGGATTAGACACCTCAGATACAGCCTCTCTTTTAACATGGGTCCTTTGCGGATATTTCGGAGCGAGAACGGCAGATAAGATAGGAGTAAAACTTCCAGGTAAATAATTCATATATTTGTATTAATAAATTTAATACAATGCATATTAGAAAGATATCAATAGGTCCAGACTATAAGTCTAGCGCAATGCACTATATTGTAGGACAAGAAATACTAGGAGGTTCACACAGCATTCATTTAATAAAAGAAGACGAGCAGAAAGGCTCAATAAAAATATGGATTCAAAAAGAAGATGAAATATTTTTATGGAAAGAGTTTAATTCAAGTATGCCAATTTCTTTAGAATATAATATAAACTTTTAATGAGGTCACCTTTTTATTTTATAGTAAAACCTACAAAGGGTAAAAGATACAATAACTCAAAAGAAATAGGTGGGGTTGATTTTATAACTAGCACTTCAGAAGAAAACCACATAGCTTCTAACAGAGAGGCTATTGTTGTTTCTACTCCCCTAGGATACGATGGAGAAATAGAGCCCGGAGATAAGCTTTTAGTGCATCACAACGTGTTTAAGTTCTACAATGACATGAAAGGCCGTCAGAAGAGCGGAAAAAGCTTTTTTATGGATGACTTGTTTTTTGTAGACAACACTCAGTTTTATATGTATAATAAAAACAATAAATGGCATTGCCATGATAAGTATTGTTTTGTAGAGCCAGTGCCAGTTACTGAGTCTTATATACACAAGCCTTTTGCCGAAGAGCCGCTCATGGGTAAAATAAAATATATAAATAAAACATTACAGGAGCATGGCATAAAAGAAGGCGATTTAGTTACCTTTAGACCAGATACTGAATATGAATTTAATGTAGATGGTCAAAAGCTATATAGAATGTATGACCACCATATTACAATGTGTTTATGAAACATGCTATTAAGTGTAGTCAGTGTAATGAAATGTTTACTGGCGGTTATGATTATAGAATGCACTGGGAGAAAGCTCATTTAGATAACGCAATAAAACAAAATGAAATCAGAAGAACTCAAGATAAAAATAATTGAAGCGGGAAGAAAAGCTGTAGAACAGCTTATTAAAGTTGCTAAAGAAGATATTATAAAGCACGACCCAGAAGATGAGATTGCGGCAGATAGATTAAAGAACGCAGCAGCTACAAAGAAGTTGGCTGTATTTGATGCTTTTGACATATTAAATAAGATAGACCAGGAGCAGGAGAATATAAACTTATCAAATAACACAGACGCTAAAGTTGAAACAAAACAAGGATTTGCAGAAAGACGCTCAAAGTAGCATCTACAAAGTTTTAGAAGGATACATACCCAAAGGTGTTTTAGCTAATAAAAACAGAGCTAAGACTTGGGAGTATGGATATAACGACAAGTATGACTTTGTTTGTATTTCTAAAAATGGTACGCTCGGAGATATTGTAGAAATATCAGGTCTTAAAGTAGGTTTACCCGTACTTCCTAAGGATTGTTTCTCAAGGTCTAAGAATATATCAGAGCAATATTGGGAAAGACAAGAACTCCCAAAGGAGCTGTCAAGAATATATTCTATATTTCAATGGAACGAAATGCCTACTCCTTTTAAATCAAGATGGGTAGATTATATAGAGTCTGAATTTGACAATAGGGAAGAAGGGCATTGGTTTATGAATAATGGAAAACCAACTTACATTACTGGCTCACATTATATGTATCTACAATGGTCAGCAATTGATGTAGGTTATCCAGATTATAGAGAGGCTAACAGAATATTTTATATTTTTTGGGAAGCGTGTAAAGCAGATAAGCGAGCCTTTGGTATGATATATTTAAAGATTAGACGTTCAGGGTTTTCATTTATGGGTTCTTCAGAGTGTGTAAACGCAGGTACATTAGCAAAAGATTCTAGGGTAGGCATATTATCAAAAACTGGAGCGGATTCTAAAAAGATGTTTACCGATAAGGTAGTTCCTATATCTAATAGACTTCCGTTCTTTTTTAAACCCATACAGGATGGTATGGATAAACCAAAGACTGAACTAGCCTTTAGGATACCAGCATCTAAGATTACAAAGAAAAATATGTACGATAGTGTTAATGAAGAGCTTACGGGTCTTGATACCACTATTGACTGGAAAAATACAGATGACAACTCCTATGATGGTGAAAAACTTATGCTGTTAGTCCATGATGAAAGTGGTAAGTGGATAAAGCCAAATAATATACTCAACAACTGGAGAGTCACTAAGACTTGTTTAAGGTTAGGTAGTAAGATAATAGGTAAGTGTTTGATGGGCTCTACTTCAAATGCTCTTGATAAAGGCGGTAGTAATTTTAAAAAGCTCTATGAAGATTCTGATGTAAACAAAAGAAACGCTAACGGACAAACTAAAAGCGGCATGTATTCTTTGTTTATTCCTATGGAAATGAACATGGAAGGATTTATAGATGTGTATGGGCAGCCAGTTCTTATAGCTCCTAAAGAAAAACGAAAGGGTGTTGATGGAGAATGGATTACTAACGGAGCTATAGACTATTGGCAGGCTGAAGTAGATTCTCTAAAATCAGATGCGGATGCACTGAACGAATTTTACAGACAGTTTCCTAGAACAGAGTCACACGCATTTAGAGATGAGAGTAAGTCTTCTCTTTTTAATCTTACAAAGATATACCAACAGATAGACTATAACGATTCTTTAATACTAGAACACCACTTAACAAGAGGGAACTTTTACTGGCAGAATGGAATTAAAGATACTAAGGTGGCTTTTAGTCCTGACAAGAGAGGTAGGTTTTTAATTAGCTGGACACCATCAAAGGGATTGCAAAATAATGTTATTGATAGGAGAGGCATTAAGTTTCCAGGCAATGACCATATGGGAGCGTTTGGATGTGACTCTTATGATATATCTGGAACTGTCGGCGGTGGAGGTTCTAATGGAGCTTTACATGGAATGACTAAGTTTAGCATGGAGGAAGCTCCTGCTAATGAGTTTTTTTTAGAGTATGTAGCTAGGCCGCAAACAGCTGAGATATTTTTTGAAGAAGTATTGATGGCTTGTGTGTTTTATGGTATGCCAATATTAGTGGAGAATAACAAGCCTCGTTTACTGTATCATTTTAAAAATAGAGGCTATAGGGGATTTTCTATGAACAGACCTGATAAGCATATGTCCAAGCTATCAAAAACAGAGAAAGAGCTAGGAGGTATACCTAATAGTTCTGAGGATGTAAAGCAGTCTCACGCTGCTGCAATTGAATCTTACATAGAAAAAAATGTAGGGATAGATTTTGACGGACAGTTTAGAGAGTCCGGAGACATGGGTAATATGTTGTTTACAAGGACTTTAGAAGATTGGGCAAAGTTTGATATAAGTAATAGAACTAAGTTTGATGCCAGTATTAGTTCTGGATTAGCTGTTATGGCTACACAAAGGCATATGTATCAAGTAGAGAAAAAACAATCAAAAATAAACCTTAACTTTGCAAGGTATACAAATAAGGGAAATTTAAGTGAATTAATAAGATAGATGAAGGATGTTACAATAGACATTGCATCTACAGGCTTTCCAAGTCAATTTGTTTCTGATGCTGAAAAAGCTACGAACGAATTTGGTTTACAGATAGGACAAGCTATTCAATACGAATGGTTTAAAAAAGATGGAAACCAGTGTAGATACTACAATCAATGGAGAGACTTTCACAGACTGCGTTTATACGCAAGAGGGGAGCAGTCAATTGCCAAATATAAAAACGAAATTGCAGTAGATGGAGACTTATCTTATCTAAACTTAGATTGGACACCAGTCCCTATATTACCAAAGTTTGTAGATATAGTTGTTAATGGTATGCAGGACCGAGAGTTTAAGGTTAAGGCTTATGCTCAAGACGCATTATCTCAAGCAAAAAGAAGTAAGTATCAAGATATGATAGAGGGCCAAATGGCTGCTAAAGATATCTTGACTACGATACAAGAGCAGACAGGTGTAGACCCATTTATTATGGACCCCGATGAGCTTCCGTCATCTGATGAGGAGTTGTCTCTTTACATGAACCTAAACTATAAGCCTGCAATTGAAATTGCGGAGGAAGAGGCAATAGATACTATGTTTTCTGAAAATCATTATGATGATATTCGCAAACAAATAGACTATGACTCTACAGTTATAGGTATGTCTGTAGCAAAACACGAGTTCCTACCTGGAGCTGGAGTTCAAATATCATATGTAGACCCGGCTAATGTTGTGTACAGTTACACTGAAGACCCTCATTTTAAAGATTGTTTTTATTGGGGAGAGATTAAAACATTACCTATTGCTGAACTATTAAAGATAGACCCAAGCCTTACTCGTGAAGATTTAGAAGAGATATCTAAATATAGTCAGAGTTGGTATGACTATTATAATGTAGCTCAGTTTTATGAGAATGATATTTTTTATAGAGATACTTGTACTCTAATGTATTTTAATTATAAAACCACTAAGAAGATGGTTTATAAGAAAAGAATACTTGAGGGCGGTGGTTCTAAGATGATAGAAAAAGACGATACTTTTAATCCTCCACAAGAAATGATGGAAGACGGAAAGTTCGAGAAAATAGAAAAGACTATTGATGTATGGTATGATGGGGTGATGGTTATGGGAACTAATATTATTCTCAAGTGGGAGCTTGCAAAGAATATGGTTAGACCAAAGTCTTCCTCTCAGCACGCTTTACCAAATTATGTTGCCGTAGCGCCAAGAATGTACAAAGGAGTTATTGAGTCTTTAGTAAGACGAATGATTCCTTTTGCTGATTTAATACAGATAACTCATTTAAAGTTGCAGCAAGTTATTGCTAGAACTGTACCTGATGGAGTCTATATTGATGCCGATGGATTGAATGAAGTTGACCTGGGGACAGGAGCGGCATATGACCCTTCGGATGCATTAAGGCTATACTTCCAAACTGGTAGTGTAGTTGGTAGAAGTTATACTCAAGACGGAGAATACAATCAAGGCAAAGTTCCAATACAACAGCTTACGAGCAGTTCCGGAGCTTCTAAGACACAAATGCTTATAGCTAACTATAACCATTACCTAGGTATGATTCGCTCTGTAACAGGCTTAAATGAAGCGAGAGACGGTTCTACACCATCTCCAGATGCTTTAGTTGGTGTTCAAAAGTTAGCTGCATTAAATTCAAATACAGCAACAAGACATATATTAGATGGAAGTCTATACATATACAGAAGTTTATCGGAAGCTTTGACTTATCGTATCGCAGATATTTTAGAGTATGCGGACTTTAAGGAGGACTTTATAAATAAGATTGGTAAGTACAACGTAAGTATACTTGGGGAAATATCTGACTTATATATTTATGACTTCGGTGTATTTATAGAACTATCTCCAGATGAAGAACAAAAAGCTATGCTCGAACAGAACATACAGATGGCTTTATCTAAACAAGATATTAATCTTGAGGATGCTATTGATATCCGCGAGATTAAAAATCTTAAACTTGCTAATCAACTATTAAAAGTTAAGAGACTTGCTAAACAGGAGCGTGACGAAAAGATGGCTATGCAAAAGCAGGCTATGACAGCTCAACAACAACTCAAGTCTCAAGAGATGGCTTCACAAACAGCTATGCAAAAGATAGAACTTGAAACTCAGTCTAAGATGAAAGTGAAGCAAGCTGAGATAGCTTTTGAAATTGAAAAACAAAAAGCAGAAGCACAGCTTAAATCTCAATTAATGCAACAAGAGTTTAACTATAGCTTACAATTGCGTGGTATGACTGAGCAGTCTTTATCAAACAGAGAAGATTCAAGAGAGAAAGCTAAGTCTAATAGAATTAGTCAACAAAATACTGAACAGAGTAAATTGATTTCACAACGTAAAAATAATTTACCTCCACAGAATTTTGAATCTAATGAAGATAGCCTAGATGGCTTTGATTTATCTGAGTTTTCACCTCGATAATGAGCGTTAATATTTTAACTAAATTTGTAATCTAAATTAAATTAAATGGAATTAAAAGTACGAGCGGTAGATGCCGTTGAAGAAAAATCAGTACAAGAGGTTGAACAAGAGCTTCTTGAAAAACATGAGGAAAAGTTTAATGACTCTAACGAGACAACAGAACAAACTCCTCAGATAAAAATGGATTTTGCTGAAGAGAGTGTCGTTAAAGACACTCCTAAAGCAGAAGAAACTTCTGAAGAAACACCAGGGCCAGTTCAAGAGCAGGCAGAGTTATCAGAAGAAGACGTTCTTTCATATATTGGAAAAAGATATGGTAAGGAAATTAATTCATTAGATGAATTAAATGCAACAAGAGAAGAGGCTGAACAGCTTCCAGAAGATGTTGCGGCTTACTTTAAGTATAAAAAAGAAACGGGAAGAGGTATTGAAGACTATGTAAAATTACAAAGAGACTTTAGTGCTATGAATCCTGATTCTTTGCTAAGAGAGTATTTGACAGTTACAGAAGGCGAAGGTTTAGACGCTGAAGATATTGATTCTCTAATGGAGGATTATTCTTGGGATGAAGAACTAGATGAAGAATCTGTAATTAAAAAAACAAAATTAGCAAAAAAGAAAACTATTGCTAAAGCAAAGAAGTATTTTAATGAGCAAAAAGAATTATACAAACAACCACTTGAGTCAAGACCGGTTGTTGATTCTCAGAGCAACAATGAAGAACTTCAAGAGTATAGGCAATATTTAGAATCTGTTAAAACTCAACAACAGGAAAGTGAGGCAAAACGTAATTGGTTTTTAAAAGAAACCGATAAAGTTTTTACTGAAGATTTCAAAGGTTTTGATTTCGTGCTTGACGACAAAACAGTAACCTTCTCTCCCGGTGATGTGCAGACAATCAAGAAGAGCCAAGAAACTCCAATGAACTTTATAAATAAGTATTTGGATGATAAAGGTTTGGTTAGTGATGCTGCCGGATACCATCGAGCTTTATCAATTGCAATGAATCCTGACAAATTTGCTAATTTCTTTTATGAGCAAGGCAAGTCTGAGGCTACTGAAGATGTAATACGCAAAACTAAAAATATAAATATGAGCGAGCGTAGAGCACCTGAAGTAACTAATAAAGGAGGATTTCAAGTTAAGTCAGTTAACCCTGATTCGGGACGCGGCTTAAAAATAAGAAGTATTAAACGAAAATAAATTTTAAAAATTAATTATTATGGCAGGAGCAGTTCAAGCAACCCCTGGGTTTGCTTTACAACCGAGTGCAGAACAGGTGCCTTTGGCAACTAACTACATTACAAACTTTGATTTCTTAAATCAGTATTTACCTGATACTTATGAAAAAGAGTTTGAGCGATATGGAAATCGTACAATCGCATCTTTCTTACGTTTAGTAGGAGCAGAGATGCCTTCTAATTCTGACCTTATCAAATGGGCAGAGCAAGGAAGATTACACACTAAATATACTAACTGTGCATCAGCAGGAGCAGCTGGTGACGATACAGCTACAATCACAGTAGGTGATGCATTAGTACCTGGTACTGGAAGCATTGCAATTAGAGTAGGACAGACTGTTGTTATCTCTGATAATGCAGGAGCTGGATTAAACAAAGGTATTGTTACAGCCGTGAATACGGGAGCAGCAACTTTTGATGTAGCTTATTATGAAGCAGCTGGACAAGTTGGTGCAGCTGGACTTACAAGAACAGTGTTTATTTATGGTTCTGAATTTAAAAAAGGAACTAGTGGAATGGTAGGCTCATTAGAAGCTGATGACGTTATCTTTGATAACTCTCCAATTATCATCAAAGACAAATACGCTGTAAGCGGGTCTGACATGGCGCAAATTGGATGGGTAGAAGTAACTACTGAAAACGGAGCATCTGGATACTTATGGTATCTTAAATCAGAGCACGAAACTCGTCTACGTTTTGACGACTATTTAGAAACAGCAATGATTGAAGCTGTACCAGCAGAAGCTGCGTCAGGAGCAATCGCAGCTGGAGGAGATGTAGGGAACAAAGGTTCTGAAGGTATCTTCTATGTAGTTGAAAATCGTGGAAATGTGTGGGGCGGTGGAAACCCAGCTGCACTAGCTGACTTTGATGCAGTAATCTCGCGTTTAGATAAGCAAGGTTCTATTGAGGAAAATGTAATTTTCGTTGATAGAGAATTTAGCTTTGATATTGATGATATGTTAGCAGCTCAAAACTCTTATGGAGCTGGTGGAACATCTTATGGTTTATTTGACAATGACAAAGAAATGGCATTAAACCTTGGATTCACTGGATTCCGTAGAGGATATGACTTCTACAAGTCTGACTGGAAATACTTAAATGACCCAACTATGCGTGGTGGTCTTCCTACTGGAGCTAACTCAGGCCGTATCAACGGACTATTAGTACCAGCTGGTTCTACTACAGTATACGACCAGATTTTAGGTAAGAACGCGAAGAGACCATTCTTGCATGTTCGATACAGAGCTTCTGAAACAGAAGACAGACGTTACAAAACTTGGATTACAGGTTCTGCTGGCGGTGCTGCAACTTCTAGCTTAGATGCTATGGAAGTACACTTCTTGTCTGAGAGAGCTGTATGTACGTTAGGTGCAAACAACTTCTTCTTATTCCAAGAGTAGTATTATTACTAAGGGAGGTTTAACCGCCTCCCTTTTTTTTTAAATCTAATTAAATTTATATATAATGAAAAAAAATGCATTAGTAGACAAGGTCTACAAACTTACTAGAGATAGAGCCCCAATATCTTTTTTATTACCTTCAGGAGGCTCAAGAAGACAACCCTTATTACATTTTGACGAAGACAAAGGAGTCAACCGAGTGTTGAGATATTCTCCTAACCAAAGGTCTTGTTTTGAAGATGAGCAAGATGGACAAGTAGTTAGAGAACCTATTGACTTTGTAGATGGTTTCTTATCAGTTCCAAAAAACAATCCTGTACTGCAAGAGTTTTTATACTATCACCCACTAAACGGAAAGAAGTTTGTTGAAGTGAATGAAGAAAAAGATGCAGCGGCAGAGATTGAACAATTAAACATAGAAGCAGATGCTCTTATTGAAGCTAGAAAGCTTTCTGTAGACCAGGTTGAAACCATATCAAGAGTTTTGCTGGGAAGAAATACAGAGCAAATGAGCACGGCAGAGCTTCGTAGAGATATATTAATCTTTGTTAAGCGCGACCCTAATACGTTCTTAAAGATGATTAATGACCCTATGTTAAAACTACAGTCTAATGTGCAGTTGTTTTTTGATAAAGGATTGCTATCGTTTAGGAACAAACAAAAAGAAGTGTGGTTTAATACATCATCAAACAAAAAGAAGATGTTGACCGTGCCCTTTGGAGAAGACCCTATGTATATTGTATCGTCATATTTACAGAGTGATGACGGAATAGAGTCTTTAAAAATGTTAGAAAAATTACTAGAAGATTAGTGATTGCTAAGAGAGGTCAAAAATAATTGACCTCTTTTTTTTTGCTTATCTTTGTAAAAAAGAAAGCGATGATAAATGCTGTTAGAAATACAGTTCTTGCTATACTTAATAAGAATAATTACGGCTATATATCTCCATCAGATTTTAATTTGTTTGCAAAACAAGCACAGTTAGATATTTTTGATGAATATTTTATAGCATATAATAATCAGATTAATAAA
>Ga0233414_10001190_pt1 | contig 10198 bp, 12 predicted proteins | sample Na_anoxic_10_MG_FD_189020 | JGI IMG/M metagenome (GOLD analysis project Ga0233414, IMG submission 189020) | Seawater microbial communities from Saanich Inlet, British Columbia, Canada - Na_anoxic_10_MG | ecosystem: Environmental > Aquatic > Marine > Inlet | place: Canada: British Columbia...
ATACTATCTCCAAATAAAAACAGCTTATGCCGTCCTGCAGAAAGGGGGAAAAATGAGTACGCTCATCTATACCCGCGCAAGCACAGACGAACAGGCCGCCAAGGGGATCAGTCTCGAGCACCAGGCAGCCAAAGCACAGACCTACTGTGGACCTGTACGAGCTGACCCCGTACCAGATCATCTCAGACAACGCAAAATCCGGCAGGAACTTGAAGCGCCCAGGTATCCAGCGGGTGATCACGCTGTGTCGCGCCAAGAAGGCGAGCACGTGATCGTGTACGATCTTTCCAGGCTGACCCGGTCCACCCGGGACCTGCTGTACCTCATCGAGGAGGTGTTCCATAAAAGAAAAAACAAATTTGTTGACATTTGATTGTAGGAGTAGTATATTCATTGAAGGGACGTAGATATACAGCCTAAAATGCGAAATGCTACATCCAGGTTTTCCGCCCAAAGATGTAGCATTTCCAAACTTCATAGGAAGTTCGCGCTATGCGCTTACGTATTAAAATAGCGAATTTTGAGGCAAAGTCAAGCATAAACTTTAAGGGAGGCTGTGGCAGCAGTGTCCCTTTTTTATTCGTCGATTCTGATAACCATTCCCTTCCGGGGGGTATCGAAGTAGGGGGTAAGGCGAGAAAGTCGCTCTAAGGGCACTGTATGGCGCTTCTGAGCGATTCTGTGCACATAGTAGCGGCTTAACGAGTGTAGGGATGTACGTATGGCTAAAAAGAAGAAGGCTGGGCCGGTGGTGATTGAGCGAGAGTTGATTTCATCACCGGCCTATTTGAAGCTTACCGGGAAAGCGCCACAAGTCTTGATGGTCTTTCTGAGCAAGAGACAGATGGTCAAGGTTTCTTTTGGTAAGCGCAAAGTGTGGCACATTGCCAACAATGGACAGATTGTCTTTACGTATGCAGAAGCCGAGAGCAAATATGGCATAGGCTATAGAACTTTCTCAAAGGCGATAGGTCAGCTTATACTGCTCGGCTTCATAGATATAGCGGCCCAGGGAATTGGCATAGGTAAAGCACCAACACTTTATGCCATTTCCGAGCGCTGGCGCAAGTATGGACAGCCGGACTTCGACTTTGGTAAACGTGCCAAGCGAAAGGCGTACCGATTCCCCAAAGGAGCCGAACATCCGAAGAAGAAGGGACAAGATTCGCTCCTTTAGATTGAATTTCACAACTATACTTTTGTATAGTGAGACAAGGGTTTTTCACTATACAAAGTGATAGTGAAGCCAAAAGCTTCACTATACAAAGTGATAGTGAAGAAATAGGCACTTTAGGGGACATAGTACCTTGTTAACTTTTGGCTTATGCTGTGTCTTTGTGGCAATTCTACAATTTTGAGCTTTCACTATACAAAGTGATAGTATTCTATAGATGTACCACTACAGCACGTCAGTGCTGCGGGGCGCGGGGCAGTCTAAGGGAGGGTGTTGACTTAGACTTTGCTCTTGAGATTGTGATTGAAAAAAACAACAACAGGTCTTGACTTTAACAGCTTTTGACTTTAGCTTTTGACTTTAGGTTTTGATTTTAGGTTTTGATTTTAGGTTTTGACTTTCAGGGGGATTCTCAAGGGGGATACAAAATGCTTAGCATTGACGATATACAGCCCAAGAAAACGCTGAAGGAATATGAGGATTACGTGAGTGATGTTGTGTTGCCAAAAGTTCGAGCGGCGGTGAGGGCAGTCGATGGCGATCTTTCTCGGATACCATTGAAGGAAAACCCGAACGCGGACCGCAGAGCTAACGAATCTATCCAAAAATATTCCGTAATAGGGACCAAGTATAAGAGAGCCATCCGTTTTGCGATGCGGCTGCCAGATTGTGGGCACTATATAACAGATTGGCCTTTAATACCCGGGAGAGGGGTCCTATTGTTTCACGATCTGGTATTATTGTTTGACTATGAGCTCTTATTGTTTCAGGCGGCCGAACGCTACAAGGAAGAAAAAGGAAGTCAGGGAGAGATGGTGACGATTAAGCAAATAGCAATAGAAAGCGGACAGAACGAGAGCACCATAAGAGGACGCATCCATAGGTTAAGAAAAATGGGGAAATTAACAGTGGAAAAGCAAGGCGGGACAGTGCTTATGGACCGGACAGAAGGACTAAGGATAGCGAATTCAATAGGCAAGCATTTGAAGAAACTTTGATAGGTTGGGTTGTGCCTTTGGGGCTCTTGGAGGGAGGTCCCGGGGCGCGCCGGCCAGTGCGACCAATAGTTACTCTGTGCGCCATTAGACCCACGCTTATCGAAGTTGCCAGACTCACTACTAGGCCGAAAGGTATCCGCTCTGGTCGCCATCCGTGGCTCCCGGCGCGCGCCTGCCTTCCCTCCTCGCGGGGCCGCGGCAAGGTGAAAGTCGATTTCCCCCCCCCACAGATTGCTCGTCGGTCAGGCAGGCGACCTTCGCCCCACGCGCCCTCCGATCTTGACAGGTCTCCGCGCCGCGCAAGCTTTTGACCGATGCAGCGCTGACTTTGACTCTACCGTCCTCGCATATCCTGACGCTCTAACCTGGCGCGGTTGGGCTGCCGCACTTCCGTCCTTGATCTGATCTTGAACCGTCGACATATGCGGCAGCCCAACCGCGCCGTTTGCTCTTGATCCCTTCTCCCTGCCACCTGCAAAAATTACATCCCCAGAAACAGCTTTTTATCTCTACTTTTCTCAGAATTCTATCTTCTTTTTTCTATAACCTCCCAGTTTTTATAGACATTATAGCTAATTCTATATAGTATCACAAGTTATAGAAACCTCTTGACAGACGCGATACGATTCATTAGATTCTCTTAGATTTCTAACATGGGAGATGTGCTATGGCAGTTCGCACACGCGATGATATAGCCCGCGTCTTAGCCCCCAAAATGGGAATGACCCATCAGGAGTCTCAACGCTATCTGAAAACCCTCATTGCCGAAATGACCTCCGCGTTTAGAAACGGCGATGAAATTATCTTCCGGGGTTTCGGGAAGTTCACGCCCAAAACGAGAGAGGCACGAACGGCCTACGACCCGCGGACCCGGGAGAAAGTCCAGGTACAGGCCAGAACCGTGATCAAGTTCAAGCCTTACGGCCAGCTCGCCGATTTACCTCAAGAGGAGCCTTGACATGTTTCCCTCAAATCCCGGAACCTTCTTTTTCCTAGATCGCATCCGGAGCTGGATGAAGCGGCAGGAGGATCGCCTCTGGTGCATGGTCCCCTTTTGGGACAGCCTCGGGGTTGCAATGATCAATGACTGCAAGGCCAAAGACCTTCGCATTATCTGCCGCCCTGGGCAAACCGCAAAGTATCTCTCTAAAGAAGTTCAGGTGCGCTTTGATCCGGACGTCCATTCAAAAATTATTGTGGGCGATACCGCGGCGCTGCTCGGATCCTTCAATATGTCGTATCAGAGCATGTTCGATAATCAGGAGAATGCCACGTACTCCCGCAGCAAGGACTATGCCGATTTTTTCCTTGCGGAGTGGGAAGAGGCGCAACTCCCCTCTTTCTAGAACGAAGCCCATCTCCTTTTTCATTTGATAATCACGCATACAGACAGGCGGCTATAATTAATGAATTTACCTCTTTTCGACACACCTAAGATAATTAAAGACCACTTCAACCCACAGGCTGATATTGTACTCTATCAGGGAGATGTAAGTGATTTTCTTGCTACTGTCCCTGATAACTCGGTGAGCCTGATCATTACCTCGCCTCCTTACAATCTCGGCAAAGAGTACGAAGACCGTGTTTCTATAGCTAAATATCTCGATACACAAGCGCAAGTCATTGCTGAACTCTATCGTGTGCTCAGAGAGGATGGCAGTATCTGCTGGCAGGTAGGTAACTTTGTAGAGAATGGTGAAGTGTATCCTTTGGATATTCTTTACTACGATATTTTCAAGAACCTAGGCTTGTGTTTGAGGAATCGAATTGTTTGGCATTTTGGACATGGGCTGCATGCTTCCAAGCGTTTCTCAGGGCGCTATGAAACAATGTTGTGGTTCACCAAAAGTGACGATTATGTCTTCAATCTTGACGCAGTACGTGTGCCTTCCAAATACCCAGGCAAACGGCATTACAAAGGCCCCAAGAAAGGTAAATTGTCGGGCAACCCATTGGGCAAGAGCCCCTCAGATGTTTGGGAATTTCTAGCCCAGGAATGGGAAACTGCTTTTTGGGACATTCCAAATGTGAAATCTAATCATCCCGAAAAGACGATTCACCCTTGCCAATATCCTATTGCATTGATTGAAAGGTGTGTTTTGGCGTTGACAAACGAGGGGCATTGGATGTTTGACCCTTACGTGGGGGTAGGAACCTCACTGATTGCTGGCATAATGCACAATCGTCGTGTGATGGGTAGTGAGCAGGAGGCCAAGTATGTTGACATTGCCCGTGAGCGCCTTCAAGCATATTTCAATGGCGTATTACCTCATCGTCCCCTTGGTAAACCTGTCTATCAACCCACAGGAAGAGAAAAGGTCTCGCAAACGCCAGAGGAATGGCAAGACGCAACTCAAACGCGGCTATTAGAAGAAAAAGGCAAATACGAATGAAAATCGCAGGCATATACTCGTTCAACAATGGCAGAGAAATCATTGAGGCCAAGTTCGCGGCAGAGTTGCGTGAACTGAAGCAAATCATTACAGCGGTACATAGCGAGAAACATAAGACGAAGACCAGCCGCGAAAAGACCATGCCTGGGAGAAAACTGTACAGTCCTCGTCCGCTCAACAAGGCTTTCAAAAGAGAATTTGAAGAACAGGGATGGCGTACTCACAGGGTCACGTGCGACTACCCAACGCAATACTATGTTGATGGCTATCCGTGGGACGATTCGTTTTCAGGTGCCTTTCGCGAGATGGACTTTGTAAAGAATCGTGTAGGTGTAGAAGTGCAGTTCGGAAAATACGCTTTTATGGTTTACAATGTCTGTGCCAAGATGACGATATTTCACAACCTCCACCTGATTGATGTCGGAATCGAGGTCGTACCAGTCAAGCAATTTGCCAACGAAATGTCAACGGGCGTTTCGTACTTTGAGCAGTTTGTATGGGACCTGGAGCAACGTGGGGTTTCCGACATCGACATCCCCGTACTTATTCTTGGAATCACCCACAATTAGGCTGTACAAAGCGGCCGGCAGTGATGAAGAGCGCGCACGTGCTCTCGGTGAAACGGCAAGCAAAGCCTCAAAAGGTGGTTGCCTCGGCAAACTCCTCCTACTTGCCATCATCATTGTCGTGCTCCTGTGGCTTTTCTCGAACTTCCAGAAGTGAAACCAAGACTGCCGAACCACAGCTTGGAGCTTACCGGCGCTATCCGCCCCAGAAACTCAGGCTGGTCGTTATGCCATGCAGACAACACCGCGGAATGCCACTTGTGCCTGGAACCGTTCCGGTGTAACTGCCTCTTGCTGAGGAGGAGGATATGAGTTCGAAGGCTGGCATCTTAAAGGAACATAAAGAGAATTTCATACTTGACGAAGGTAAACTCCGGAAGCTGGTGGACCTTCTGTCGAAGCACGCCAGTAAGAAGGCGCCAGCGACACGCCTAGAATACACTGTTTACCGTCGCGACGATTCCTTTTATGTCACAGGCTCTGTTGACGAGGTCCTGGCAGATGACAACGTGCCCGGCAAGGACGTGACTGTTGTAACGGTGAGCCTGTACATCGAGAAGACCGAGCAAGAGAAGGCCGAAGAAAAGAGGGACGAGAAGGGAAACGCGACCTCACATGAGCGCAATCCTTGTCGCATTAGGTTTCGCTCATCCCTGGAGGTCAAGGCAGATTGGTCAATATCCGATCCCGACAGAGCATGGTGCTTCCTCCTCGCTGAAGACGTCGAGACGCAGATACAGAGGACTCTTAGGCCCCGCAGGCTTGCATGGCTGCGCGACAATCACCTCATCGATATGCCGGCCACTATGCTGATCGTGGGCCTACCATTGGCCGCTCTCGGGCTCTGGCTGTATGTGAAGGGACTTCCCGTAGATATGGCCGAAATCGAGAAGCTGACGGTGAACGAGAAGCTTACGAAGCTGTTGGCCAAAAAAAGCGACATGATAGATATAAGCGTCCTTATCATGTCTTCCGTCTGGATATTGATGGCACTCATAATGATCTTCGCGGATCTGCGCCCGCTTTCGCGGGCTCTCAAGTGGATGGACAGATCAGTGTTCTACTGGGGAGACCAAATGCAGGCATTTGACGCCTACAAATCATTGCTGACCAAGGTCAAGTGGGGAATCGTGGTTGCTTTCATCGTGTCTGGCCTTGCGAGCTTTCTGGTCGCACGCTTTCTCGGGGGATAGGACGACCGCAAGGCTCGGCATAACACCGGCATCGACCACGAGCGGTAATTGCCGGCCGTTATGTGTATGTTCTGGCCAAGACCATTCCTCCCCTCTGAAAGAATAATCTTCCCCGCTCCGCTCGCAGGAAATGGCAACCGTCGCCCAACCCAAAAGCCCAGCGGTAAGAAGGGAGGATTGGTAAAGCGCGAAGGATTGGTGCTCGTGCTGCTCTAGCTCCCCTCCCCGTGCATGCGCTACGCTCTGTTTTGCTTCGACCGCTCCCCCTGCCTCCAGCGCTTCTGTGCCTCCCAATGTTATGATATAGCGGCCTATAGATGTCCTCGTAGAAAACCGTACGGGTACCACCTCGGCCTCCGCTGGCGCTCAGATTTGATTCTGGCACAAAAGCCCGGTCGGTAAGAAGGGTGGATTGGTAAGCCGGAAGCATTGGTGCTCGTGCTGTCTCTAGCTCCCCTCCCCGTGCATGCGCTACGCTCTGTTTTGCTTCGACCGTTCCCCCCGCCTCCAGCGCTTCTGTACCCCCCAATGTTATGATATAGGGGTCCTCTACCGATCGAACACTGGATCGAACAGTTTCAGATGCCCTCAGCCCGCGTCCTCAGCGAAGGATTGCGGGCATTTTTCTATCCAAAACGACCCTTTCTGTGAGCCCATCGAGTTCTATCTTTTTCTAAGCTAAACGGACAACTACTTTATCGAAAAAGATATTGCCTATTCCCCCTATAAACGTTATATTCTCCCCTAATAAAAATAGCTTATGGCAATTCTAAAAAAGGGGGAAAAATGAGTACGCTGATCTATACCCGCGTAAGCACAGACGAACAAGCCGCCAAGGGGGTCAGTCTCGAGCACCAGGCCGCCAAAGCACAGACCTACTGTGATCTATACGAGCTGACCCCGTACCAGATCATCTCAGACAACGCAAAATCCGGAAGAGACTTGAAGCGCCCGGGTATCCAGCGGGTGATCACCCTGTGTCGCGCCAAAGAAGTCGAGCACGTGATCGTGTACGATCTTTCCAGACTGACCCGGTCCACCCGAGACCTGCTCTATCTGATCGAGGAGGTGTTCCATAAAAACGGTGTGAGCTTTCACTCCATCCGGGAAATGCTGGACACGGGCACGCCGGCGGGCAAACTGGTGCTCACCATCCTCGGAGCCGTCAATCAGATGGCCAGAGAGGAAACATCGCTCAAAACGAAAGAAGCGCTGCAGTATAAAATCCAGCACGGAGGGAAGGTAGGACGGGCACCCTATGGGTGGAAATACGTGGAGGGGGTGTTGGTGGAAGACCCGTACGAGATCGTGATCGTCAAGCGGATCCTGCGGAACTACAAACGAGGGGTGGGGTATTCGGCTATCGCCCGGAGGCTGAATAAGCGAAAAGAAACCTCCCAGACCGGAAAAGCATGGACGCCTCAGATGGTCCTGGGCATCATCCAAACAAACACGAAACCAAGAAGGACCGGGAAGTAATTGGAGGAAAAGACAATGGATTCACTCGAAGCGTAGAATTTACCGTTGTCGAATGGTTGCTATATTTTAATAGCACACCACTCCCTGTTTTAAATATACACTGATGCCTCCTCGTTAATGCCTACTCCTATCTACACGCTCCCCTTACGAGGAAGAAGATAAGCCCCAAAAATTTGTTGACATCTGAGTCTAAGGGTAGTAGATTAAAGGGACGTAGATCTACAGCCTAAAATACGAAATGCTACATCCAGGTTTTCCGCCCAAAGATGTAGCATTTCCAAACTTCACAGGAAGTTCACGCTATGCGCTTACGCATTAAGATAGCGAATTTTGAGGCAAAGTCAAGCATAAACTTTAAGGGAGGCTGTGGCAGCAGTGTCCCTTTTTTATTCGTCGATTTTGATAACTATTCCCTTCCGGGGGGAGCCCCAGCAGGGGGTAAGGCGAGAAAGTCGCTCTAAGGGCACTGTATGGCGCTTCTCAGCGATTCTGTGCACATAGTAGCGGCTTAACGAGTGTAGGGATGCAGACGGAAGAAGGCGAGGGGGCCTGGTGGCTGTGATTGTTTCCCACCTTACCGTTGCGTCACCGGGTCCCAACGCTGGCTAAGGTGGGAAGGAAATGGGCAAAAAGGTAAACGAACTGTCTGAAAAGGCTAATGGGAATGGTATTGATGTTGACTCGATGCTGACGATTCATCGGGGACAAGATGGGTATATTGGGTTCGTCCGAAAGAACGAGGACGCCTTTGAGAACTTGTTCTCGATTCGTGTGGAGGAATTGCAGCAAATGATACCGGGGCTGGCCAAGTGGCTAACGAAGGATTCCTATTTTACGGTGAACTCTTCCTACAGAGCTGCGCCATACGAGTCCCCAATAACTGGCTTACCAAGCGTATGGCGGAAGGAGACACAGCTCCGGTATTTGAACGCTTGCTACTGTGACTTCGATTGTGGGCGGCCCAATAGTCCGGACCAACGAAAGCGCATGTCATGGATGGATTGCTATGCACAGTTGCATCGCCGGATTGAGAAGGGCGAGCTATTACAGCCTTCGATAATTGCCGAGTCTGGTAGGGGATTATACCTGTTCTGGCTACTTGTTGGATCAAAGGAGTCGGACCTTCCCGTGAAAGCCTTCTTTGACAAGCTCGCGGTCTATAAAGCTGTGAACGAAGCGATTGCCTACAGGTTAGAGGAACTGGCAGCGGATTTCCAGTCTGTAGATGCTGCAAGGGTGCTCAGGGTACCCGGTTCTGTGCATACATTGGCTGGCCGACGTGCAAAGTATGCTGTGCTCTACGGCCAGAATAGGAAGCCCTTTCTCTACACTCTCGAGGAAGTGGCGCAGGCTTTTGATGTAAAGATAATTGGAGGTGTGCCGCAATGGATTCAGCACGAATTACCACCGAAAAGGAGATTGCGGCTAACACCAAAGGAGAGACGGGGGACAGTACCTAAGCGGCGGGCGGGATATGAGAAGCGGTACGAAAAGCTGGCCAGAGACATCTATACGATATGCCAATACGAGGGTGGCTGGACTAAGGGCTGGCGCTACCGGAAATTACGATTGAGTGCAGATGCGCTTCTGAGGGCAGGTCTGCCTTTTGAAGCTGTGGTGACTGCTACAGAAGGTATGGCAAAGGAATGTAAGCCTTCTTTCCCCACATCCGGGGAAGCCAACGACATCCCCATACGAGAACTGGTGCAGCAGGTTCAATCTGAGAAGAAGCGGATTGTATCCAGGCCAAGGTTGGTGGCTATCTTTGTCGTGACACCAGAGCTAGCCAGGAAGCTTGAGTTGTGCTACATCCTTCCGAAAGAAGTGCTTGAGGAACAGAGAAGGCCATCCAAGAAGGAACAGATTGCCAAACGTCGAGAGTTCATCGGGGATTGGGTGCAGCACTACCACGTCATACCCACACAGCGACGTATGGCAGAGATTCTCGCAGAGTATGGTATTGACGTTGCACGAAGAACAATAGGTGACGACTATAAGGCTTTAGAATACAAGACGTAAGCCAAAAATATGGCGATTTTCTTTGCTTTAGGTATATCTGGAGGTTAGTACTAGGTAGAAGTGTAGGCGGCGAGAGTGGCGAAAAACTTTGCTTTATAGGGGAGAGGGGAGGGGGGCGAGAGGGTTTTGACTTTGACTTTGACTTTGTGTGTGAGATTGTAAAGGTTTACAACAAGGTTTTGACTTTAGGTTTTGACTTTCAGGGGAATTCTCAAGGGGGATAGAAAATGCTTAGCGAGTTCCTGGTGCGCGATGGGAACACCAATGTAACTTTCACATAGTAGGACAGCCTTAGACCCACGCTTATCGAAGTTGCCAGACTCACTACTAGGCCGAAAGGTATCCGCTCTGGTCGCCATCCGTGGCTCCCGGCGCG
>Ga0233414_10001194_pt1 | contig 10176 bp, 9 predicted proteins | sample Na_anoxic_10_MG_FD_189020 | JGI IMG/M metagenome (GOLD analysis project Ga0233414, IMG submission 189020) | Seawater microbial communities from Saanich Inlet, British Columbia, Canada - Na_anoxic_10_MG | ecosystem: Environmental > Aquatic > Marine > Inlet | place: Canada: British Columbia...
CCTTCAGGCCTTTCACTCCTGGACCACTATATTCGAATATTTTCCCAAGCCCACCTTTGACCGAGAGTTTCTTGAGCAGGTAAAGAATTACATCTTTTGCACCCACCCAGGAAGACAGTTTGCCGGTTAAGCGGACGAGAATAACCTTAGGCACTGTCATATAAAATGGTGCACCTGCCATGGCAAGGGCAACGTCCATGCCTCCTGCTCCCATTGCCAGCATCCCCAGTCCGCCTGCTGTTGGTGTATGGCTGTCAGATCCAAGGAGAATCTCGCCAGGTACGCCGAAGCGCTCAAGATGCACCTGATGACAGATACCATTGCCTGGCCTGGAAAAGTTTACGCCGAAACGAGCTGCTGCGGATTGCAGAAAAAGGTGGTCATCTGCATTTTTACAGCCTACTTGGAGGGTGTTATGGTCAACGTATGAGATGGAAAATTTTGTTTTTACCCTGGCGATTCCCAAGGACATAAATTCTTGGTAAACAAGGGTGCCGGTTGCGTCTTGCGTAAGGGTCTGGTCAATGCGAACAGCGACTTCTTTATCAGGAACCAGGTCCTTATCTATAAGGTGCTTGGCCAGAATTTGACCAACTATATGGTCGGCATAAGCCATTTTACTTTTCAGATGAACAAAAACTTGCCTTTAAAAATTCGCGGCTAAATCGGGCGATATTAGTAATTGAGATCTCCTTTGGACATACCGCCTCACACTCGGTCTCATTGCTGCAGTTTCCAAAACTTAATTCATCCATTTTTCTTAACATAGATAATGCCCGTTTTGCGGCTTCAGGTTTCCCCTGGGGCAGTAAGGTCAATTGTGAAATCTTGGCGCTCACGAAAAGCATAGCAGATGCATTAGGACAGGCTGCAACACATGCGCCGCACCCGATGCAGGCAGCTGCATCCATGGCCTTTTCCGCAATTTCCTGGGGTATGGGAATAGCATTTGCGTCTGGTGCGCCGCCAGCGGCCATGGAAATAAACCCGCCTGCCTGGATGATCTTGTCCAAAGGACTCCTGTCCACTATCAGATCTTTTACAAGCTTAAATGCCCTTGCATGCCATGGCTCAACGACAACTGTATCTCCATCTGAAAATTTTCTCATATGAAGCTGGCAAAGTGTCATTGCCTTCTCAGGCCCGTGTGCGATGCCGTTTACTACAGCCCCACACATCCCACATATACCTTCCCTACAGTCATTATCAAATTCAATTGGCTCTTTTCCATCAAGGGTGAGCCGCTCATTAACCATATCGAGCATCTCCAGAAATGACATATGAGTAGAGATATCATTGACAGGAATTGTTTCTAATTTCCCCTTTACCTTAGGCCCTTTTTGACGCCAGACCTTCAGTACAATATTTATAGTGTCGGTGCTGTTTGTCACTTGTAACTCCTTTGTGATAATTCGACATTTTCAAAAGCAAGCGGTTCTTTGTGAAAAACAGGAGCCTTCCCATGACTATTATATTCCCAAGCAGCAACATGACAAAAATTTTCATCGTCACGTTTTGCCTCACCTTCTTCCGTTTGATATTCCTCACGGAAGTGACCCCCACATGATTCCTTACGTGCCAATGCATCGGTTATCATCAATTCTCCAAACTCAAGATAATCCGCAACACGGCCGGCCTTTTGAAGACTCAGGTTATAGTCCTGGTCTGAACCAGGAACAATAACATTTTCCCAGAATTCTTCACGAAGATCCTGAACCATCTTTATTGCTTTTGTAAGATCTTCCTTGTTTCTTGCCATACCACAGTATTCCCACATAATCTGCCCAAGCTCTCTGTGTATATTATCGGAGGTCCTTTTGCCTTTAATGGAAAGAAGTTTTTTAATATGTGCCTTAGCCTCTTTAGTGGCTTCACTAAAGGCAGGATGATCAGCGCTTATTTCCTTTAGTGATGCTCCTGCAAGGTATCCACCAATGGTATAGGGAATGATAAAATATCCATCTGCAAGTCCCTGCATAAGTGCACTGGCGCCAAGACGGTTTGCCCCATGGTCCGAGAAATTGGCTTCACCAAGAACAAAAAGACCCGGGATTGTACTCATAAGGTTGTAGTCCACCCATAATCCACCCATGGTGTAATGGGATGCAGGATAAATCATCATAGGTGTTTCGTAGGGATTATTGTCAATAATATTTTCATAAATATCAAAAAGGTTGCCGTATTTATTTCTGATCGTATCAATGCCGTCTCTTTCAATTGCCTCTTTAAAATCAAGATATACCGCATAACCGGTAGGCCCAACGCCATTTCCCGCATCACATATCTCCTTGGCACTGCGTGATGAAATATCACGGGGGGCCAGATTTCCAAAACTCGGATACTTTCTTTCAAGAAAATAGTCCCTCTCTGATTCTGGGATATCATTTGGATGTCTTTTATCTTCGTTGTTCTTTGGGACCCATACACGGCCATCATTTCTCAAGCTTTCACTCATCAAGGTCAGTTTGGATTGATAATCCCCAGAGTGGGGGATACAGGTTGGGTGAATTTGAGTAAAACATGGATTGGCAAAGAGAGCTCCTTTTTTGTAGGCTCTAAAGGCAGCGCTGACATTGCATGATGTGGCATTTGTGGAGAGATAAAATACATTTCCATAACCACCGGTTGCCAGGATAACTGCATCTGCTACATAACTTTCAGAATCTCCATTTATCAGATTCCGGACAACAATTCCCCTGGCCTGTCCATTAACAAGGACAATATCCATCATCTCCCGGCGGGGAAACATTTTAACTTTTCCATCTGCGATCTGGCGGGATAAAGAGCTATAGGCGCCCAGGAGAAGTTGTTGGCCTGTCTGGCCACGGGCATAAAAGGTTCTCGACACCTGAGCACCACCAAAGGAACGGTTTTCAATCAACCCGCCATAATCCCGTGCAAAGGGTACACCCTGGGCAACACACTGGTCGATAATATTATCGCTTACCTGTGCAAGGCGATAGGTATTGGCTTCTCGTGACCTGAAATCGCCACCTTTTATAGTGTCATAAAAAAGACGCCATAGGCTGTCGCCGTCATTAGGGTAGTTTTTTGCTGCGTTAATTCCCCCCTGGGCCGCTATGCTGTGGGCGCGACGTGGACTGTCCTGGATACAGAAGGTCTTTACATTATACCCGAGTTCAGCAAGGGAAGCCGATGCTGAACTTCCGGCAAGGCCGGTACCCACAACAATGATATTGCATTTTCTCTTGTTGGCAGGATTTACAAGTTTCAATTCAAAACGGTGCCTGTCCCATTTTTCCGTGAGTGGACCTCCTGGAATTTTTGCATCAAGCTGCATATGTATCCTCCTTATGCAATAAAAGAGATAAAGAGCGGAATAAAACCAAAAGCAATCCCGAAAACCAGACTAACGACAATACCGAGTCGCTGGACAAAAGGCATATATTTTGGATGATTAGCACCAAGTGTTTGAAACAGACTCCAAAAACCGTGACTAATATGGAGGGCAACAGCAATCATTGCAATTATATAAATACCTACATATATAGGATTTGAGAATGCTGAGGATATAAGCATATATAGTGAATCATCTGTATGTTCGGCAAAGTGGAAATCGAGTAGGTGAACAATAACAAAGGCCAGGATAACAAAACCTGTATATGGCTGGGTCGCTGATCCTATGGTGCGGCCTCCTGCACTTTTATTGGTTTTATACCTGACCGGTCTCGCCATTAGGTTTTCATAAAAGAGAAGTGTCCCTATTAAAATATGTATTACTGCTAAGAACAAAAGGCCTAATTCAGCTAAAGTGATGAGTGGACCTAATGTGTGGAGGTGTTTGACATACGAGGTAAAAAGGGGTTGCCCACTATAAAGAGTAAGGTTGCCAATAAGATGGACTGTCAGAAAGCCGATAAATCCAAGGCCTGTGATCGCCATCAATAGTTTTTTTCCAATAGAACTGCTGAAGGTGGTTATAAGCCAGATCATTTTTACCTCCGTCGTTTGGATATCTCGTCGCCATCATTAGTTGAGACCTTTGCAAAACGCTCCCTTTTGGTCAATCTCGGCGTCAGGCTCAGATTTTAATCCTCGAAATATTGAATATATTCCTGTGGTTAAAATCCTCGCTTTCCTTGACCTTGACCAAAATTGAGCATTTTTCAAAGGTCTCTAGTTAAAGAAAGGCTAAATTTAGAAATTTAAGGTTGATAGTTTCGTAAAAAGTCGAAAAATACCATTCCCCGTCATTCCGGCGGAAGCCGGAATCCAGTTATATCAAATGTTTGCAGCTTGTCTGGACTCCGGTTTTCACCTGTCTGCGTGCGACGCACAGGCCGGAGCGACGACTTTTTATGATGTCGTCAAGGTTAGCAAAAACAAGAGTTATTAACAAGGACAAATAATTTTTCCAAGCACCTCACCTGATCCATTCAATATAAAAATCATAAATCCATTCTCAGTTGCGCGACGGGAGAGGTCTTCAAACAGGATGGCCTGAACCTCATATTTGTGACCCTTTTCGCGGGTCATAAGAGTAAATCCTTGCTGAGCCTCTTCCTTTTCAAGGAAGGTGGGAATAAAGGATTCATTTTTTTCTTGGTCATGTTGGCCCAAAAATTGTTCATTTCCGCCTGGATCCTGGACAACTACCCATACCCACTGGTCTTTTTCAACCAATTTACTCATTTGTTTTTCCTTAATTAGGGGGTCACATCTTAATTATTAATTATTCAAATGAATAATTAATAATTAAGATGTGACCCCTTGTCCCGTCATCATATAGGTTACGGCATTTTCAAGCCCGTCAATGGTCAATTCAAACATAGGAAAGATATCACGGATGGCATTGATGGAACGAGTGTAAGGCCACTCGCCGGCCATGACAGGGTTCAACCAGACAGAATAGGGGAAAGTTTCTGCGATAAACTGCAGTCTCTGGTAACTCGGCTTCATTGATCTCTCTTCCACGTGGATTGAGCCGTCAGTGGCCATTAGCTCATAAGGTGCCATGCTTGCGTCACCTACAATGATAAACCGGGTCTCAGGATCAAGACGGATCAAATCGTCCACTTTGAAGGGTTTTCTAAACCTGGGGGGATCCTCCCAAAGACTATCGTAAATGGTATTATGAAAGAAAAAGATTTTTAACTCTTTGAACTGGGCCCTGGCATAGTTAAAAACAGTCTGAACAATATCAATAAAAGGCTCCATTGACCATCCACCGTTATCTATGGCCAGAATAACCTTCAGGCGGTCTTTTAGGCTCCTCTCAAAGACGATCTCTATTTCCCCGGCATTTTTCATGGTCTGGTAAATCGTCTCATCAATATTGATCACGTCTTTAGGGCCTATTGGCACCAGATTTCTTAACCTCTTTAGGGCCTCTCCGATCTGAGCCTGCGTGAGTGGGCCTTCCTGTGAGTAATCTCGATATCTCCTATCCATGGCAACTTTTATAGCCGACTTGTTTCGGGAAATTCCCCCAACTCTCATCCCTCCTGGGTGATAGCCTGAATGTCCTACGGGCGATGTCCCTCCTGTCCCAATCCATTTACCTCCGCCATGATGTTCCTCTGTCTGTTCTTTCAAGCGGTCAAGAAAGTACTGGAGCAATTCATCCGGGCTTAATTTGTTAAGAGAATCTTCGTCAATTCCCAAGGCATCAGCAATGCCTTTTGGATCTTTCAGCCATTGGTCAAGCATGGCCCGGGCGACTTCGGATAGTTCAAACTCGTCCGGTTTCTTGAGTTCGGCCCCTTCAAAGTGATGCGCAAATACTTGATCGTAAAGATCGAAATATCTTTCGCTTTTTACTAGGATTGCTCGAGCGGCGGTATAAAAGTCATCAATGGAATTGATTAGACCCGTACTCAGGGCTTTTTGAAGCCGGAGAAAAGAGGTGGGGGATACAGGAATACCCACTTGTCTTAAAAGGTAGAAAAACTTGGTAAACATAATTGGTCAATTGTTACTTATGGCTTATTGTGGATTCAATCCAGTATCAAGCATCCAGCATCCAGGTTATAGTCTCATTCGTGAGACGGAATTCTGTGCAATAGCATAATCAGGGCTTTTTTTGAACAGGACACCTAAATAGGGGATACCACCTTTTATTAGTTTTTTGACCTTGAAATCAGGGTCTGCCTTTAGCGCCCGGATCCAGTTGATTAACTCTCGGGTTGCAGGTTTTTTTTCAATGCCTCTGAATTCCCTCATCCGATAAAAGGCTTTAACCGCATGCTCCATCAAATCCCCACTTATGTCAGGGAAATGAACCTGTACAATGTTTCTCATCATGCCGGGTTCAGGAAAAGCAATGTGATGGAAGTTGCAGCGACCTAAAAAAGGATCAGAGAGATCCTTCTTGGCATTGGAAGTGATAATAATCACTGGCCTGTGTTTTGTTCTTATGGTCTTGTCGATTTCAATGATATCGAATTCCATCTGGTCCAGCACATCAAGCATGTCATCCTGAAAATCCGTATCTGCCTTATCAATTTCATCAATCAGCAGGACTTGCCTTTCATCAGAAACAAATGCCTGGCCTATCTTGCCCATCTTGATGTACTCTTCGATATTGCTGACATCTCTGGTTGAATCAGCAAAACGGCTGTCATTCAGCCTTGTGAGGGTGTCATACTGATAGAGAGCCTCAATAAGTTTCATGCTCGATTTGACGTTCAGGACAATAAGCCCCATGTTGAGGGACTCTGCGATGGCATGTGCCAGCATTGTTTTGCCTGTTCCCGGCTCTCCTTTTAGAAGCAAAGGCATTTCCAGCGCCATTGAAATGTTAATGATTTGGGCCAATTCCTCATCCAGGATGTATTTTGAAGCGCCGGTAAATGTTGTATTTAGAGTATTCTCTGTTTGCATATTTTTGCTCCTTGATAAAAAGAGGTTTTTTGTATTTAATTAAATAAATTAATCATTTTAAGAGGTGGGTCAACATAAATTATCAAAAAAATTCTGTCAAATTCATTACTGTACTCATATGGGGTCACATCTTAAATATTAATTATTACACTTGAATAATTAATATTTAAGATGTGACCCCATACTTGGGAGGAAATATTTCATGCCTTTAGCATTTGATTCTATCAGTCATGGGACTGTTGCGTTTGGTTTTTTTAATATTGACTCGGATATGCTTCTTCTTGATCAATACTTCTTTTTCGCCACTGAATTCTGCAAAAATATTTCTAAAATGGCTGAAAGAAAAAAGGAAGGGCCCCTGAATACTTATTTGCAAGCCTACCAAATCCCTTACCCAGAGGATATAGGAGACCTGATGGGGGCTATTCACGGGATTCACTATAAGGGGTTTATTGGAGAAGTGTACATCAGATTCCCATTTCCGAAAAGACCCGAGGAATTCAAGCAAAAGCCTGATGGGCTTAAGAACAGGGCCATTGTGGAGGACATAATTACAAAATATGCAGGCCCTATTCAAATCCCCATTCCCGTCGATGAAGAGAGACAAGAGGTGGAAATAGGTGCATACAGATTCAGCTGGGATTCATTTCAGAAATTAATCAAATATGTCTGGCGAGGCGGTTACCCCCGTTGGAAAGATGAGGTAAGACCTGATTATGTTTTGGATATGAAAGAAAAAATAGAGCAAAATCGCTGTGGATTATTCGAAGGTATAGTTTTTGAAGAATGATTTTAAAGGGCAGCATTTATATAGGTCTTATCAGAATTTGTGTGATTCGATGTTAATTCATTAGCGACATTAATAAGGGTGTAAATGTCAAAGGGTTTTGGAAGAGTATAATCGAACCCATTACCATCCAGCAGCCAAGGGGTCCCTGACATACCGATGATTGGCGTATCCGGTCTGTCAGAGTTTCGGATGTGTCGTACAACATCGTGACCGTCAATGTCAGACATAAGAATATCTGTAATGACTAAATTAAAATTCCCATTCTCATACATTTGGAGGCCTTCCCGGCCGTCTGGCGCGGTTTCCACACTATACCCAAATTGCGTTAAAGCCAGCTGAAGCATATCCGATATCATTTTCTCGTCGTCAATAACTAATACATTATACATGACTGAGCCTCCTTCGAAAAAACCTCTTTTCAGCTAAAGTAACGCATATTTTCCAACATTTAATATATTACACTATTAAATAAGGCTTGTCAACTAAATATTGTACAATTCCATAAAAAAAATACTATATATGGTGTGAACATTGATTTAAAGCAGGAAAAAGAGAAAACTAATATAATCTTGTGATGTCTTGTATAAGGAAGGCTATTAGGATTGTCAAAGGCGAAAAATTGAGTATTTTGGTGAACTTTATTAATCTTTCGGGCAGGCGCTAACTACAGGGAATTATTAGGACATTTTTTATCAAAGCTATAATATGCTGTTATAAAAGGAAAAATTTTATAGACAAAAATTGCAATAAACTCGAATAGTTTCCCAGATATGTTTTCAGATGAATAGAATAATCTTTAATCAAGATCTCCTATTTTCTTCGATTTTTTTCGTTTTCCTTAGGTTTTCGTTTTAAGGACCATGTGCGTGTGAACCTGCGGGTATTCAAATTCTATTTAGTGTCCTTTTGTACTGCCATAGATAGGCCATGACTTTTGCTGCACGCTCAGGCGAGGAAAGGTTGATAATAGCGCCGGCCTTTTCTAAGTTGATCACATGTTCGTCCCAGATCCCAGGCGGTGAAATAAGGGAGGTAATGATAGGCTTTTTCTGGTTCCACTCAATAAACAGGTCAGAAATATTTGGTACTACCTCCCTGTTGGCAGAGGCAAACATCATGAGCAGGATTATACCATCCACATTTTCATCCTCCATGACAGCCCTTACAATACCCTCAACCGCATTGGAGTTATACCATGCAGGTCCCATGTCCACAGGATTGGTCCTGAGTGCCAATGGTGGAAGCAACTCGTTGATGATTTTCTGTGTCTCAGATTTGAATGAGACGATCTCCAATCCCTCTGCCTCGCATACATCACAGGCTGCCATCCCTGGCCCTGCCTGGCCAGTGAGGATTGCAATCCGTTGCCCTTCAGGAAGAGAACACACAGACAGGGCCTGGGACAAATCAAGCAACATCTGTGTGCTGTTTACACAGAAGATCCCGGCTTGCCGCAGGGCTCCTTCATAAATTTCCTGATTACCCGCCATAGAACCCGTATGGGATAAAGATTCCTGATCTCCTTTTGATGCACTTCCTGTTTTGTAGGCCACAATCGGCTTCTTTCCCCGATTGGCTTCTGCTGTTTCTATTAAACGCCGTGGTTCATCCACACCCTCTAAGTAAAGGGTAATCACTTTTGTTTCAGGATCATCCATCAAAAAAGGAATCATTTCCGCAAAGCCCACGTTTAAGCGATTACCAAGACCCACAATTTTGCTGATCCTCATATTCTGCCTTATGGCCATGAAGGCCAATAGATGGGAAATGCCGCCACTTTGACTCACTAAGGTCATGCCTCCCTTTTCCAGCAATGAGAACTCAGGTGTGAAAGAGGCGTTCAGGTTATTATGAAGGTTGATCATCCCAAAGGTGTTGGGACCAATCACAGGTATCGCAGCCCTATGAGCGATTTCAGCTAACTTGGATTGTCGTTCGCCCCCTGTGGGGTCATCGATTTCTTTAAATCCGGCGGTGATGAGGACAATTCCCTTTACGCCCTTTAGATGGCACTCTTCAAATATTTTGGGGACAAGTTTAGCGGGGAGGACAATAATGGCCAGGTCAATTGGGTTCTGGAACTCAATGATAGAAGGAAATGTGGGGATGCCCATTATTTCCTTCGAGCCGGGATTTACTGGTGCAATCCGGCCATTGAAACCGCCGTCTGTCAGGCTTTTCATAACATGGAAGCCTAACTTATTGGGATTTTCAGAAGCACCTATAACGGCAACGGTTTCAGGATTAAAGAGTTTTTTTAGGTTATGGAGTATTTCTTTTTTAGACATGTGCTTAATTGTTTATACTCCTGTCTTATGGTTCGTCAATTGAAATTATAATAGAGTCTATACAAAGTGTAGTAAAAAATGAGCAACGGATTCGGATAGATTGAGTTTATTGCAAAATAATGTTATTTCCGTAAGCAATTGAAGAAAATATTTTTGGAGCTGGACGTGAAGGCTGAAAAAGAAACAATTAAACAGGTCAGGCACACCATTACGAAATACAATATGATCAGGCGTGGTGATCTTATAGTTGTGGCT
>Ga0233414_10001196_pt1 | contig 10163 bp, 7 predicted proteins | sample Na_anoxic_10_MG_FD_189020 | JGI IMG/M metagenome (GOLD analysis project Ga0233414, IMG submission 189020) | Seawater microbial communities from Saanich Inlet, British Columbia, Canada - Na_anoxic_10_MG | ecosystem: Environmental > Aquatic > Marine > Inlet | place: Canada: British Columbia...
TGGAGGAGTTTGGCTTTCACACATCTGCAGTAGATTGTGAATTTATAATTGAGCACAGGCAGCAGAGAGCTGATGCAGCCTTACTGACTGCACTCTGGACAAAGGAGATGATGATCAAAATCTAAGCAGATTTCTTGAGCTTCTCTTCTCTTATTTTATCCGCTTTCTCTTTAATCTTTTGTCTTACTCCTTTGAGCTCAGTCTGAATGTCTTTGATATTCTTTTTCATAACATTGTATTTAGTTTATCCATTTTTTCATCTATTGCTGTCATTATTGTGGATAAGTTATTTAATGTTTCTATGTGTTCTATCTCTCTGGACCTTACATACTCATTGAGCTCCTTAATCTCAAGTGCTGCCTCTTTCCTCTGCTCTATAGTCAAAGCTTTTTCCTCTTTATACATTTTCAGCAGATTCCAAATCACTAAGCCGCACCCTATAATTAAAGGAGACTGCTCTGCAAATCTTTGGAATAATAGTGTAAAATCCATGTTAATAATTTTTATATTTATAAAATTTTACCTGCTGAGTAACTTACTCCCTCAATAATAAGTGCCCAAACATCTAAGGTAGTTACTGTATCCAGCCCTATCTGCATTATCATCATATCATCCTCATAGTAGCTATCTATCTCTAATCCATCAAATACAACCGAGGATATAGTCTTAGCACTTGATGCCAGCCCTGTAAGTTTCACCACCTGTGCAGGATTAACATCATAAGCTACTGCAGATGTTCTTGGGATAGGAACCAATCCCCCTGCAGGATCAGCTATATTATTATTAAGTACCTGGGTAGGCAAAAAACCCATAGTCATGTCAAAGCTTGCAATAGCTCCTCCACTACTATAAAGCAGTTTGAACATTACAGGATAGGCAGTGCACATCCCTCCCGGTATTGTAAATTGAAAGTTGATATAATCATTTGCATTATTCATCCTCCCTTTTTTAACTTTATGATTCCACTCCTGCTCGCCTACAACACCATTTCCCACCCTCACAGTATAGTCACTTGCACTATTTCCCTCTCCCCATGTATTGCCACTACCAAATAATGTTTTGCGGTATAAAGCAAGACCATGAGCTGATTGAATCCCATTAGTATTCCACATAGTGTGAGATGGAGAGAGCTCTATTTTTGTAAAAACAGGAGGAGTAGACAAACTTGACAGGGTAGAAATCCTTAATCTTGCCCAATATCCAGATTGTCCATCTATTGTTACTAATCCCCATGCAGTATCGGGAGAAATACCAAATCTTAACTGCTCGCTACTATTTGACCTTAGACATAAATTATTAGCATATTTGTACTGCTCTACCATGCTAATAGCTTCAACCCCTACCCCTGCCCATGCAGCACCATCCCATATTTCGATGACATACGTGACACCGACACCAACCGAACCAGTAGCCTGATGCATGTGCATTCCCCAGTGCTTGACAAGGTCTCCCACCTCATCTCTTCTTATGCTACACCATGCAATAGACTCATTAACTACATTAGTAGAAAAACCAAAAGATGTGATAGGGTCTGAGCTACTTGCCGCTGCAGTAATGTCTGCAACAAAGGTGCCTGCAGCATTAAGCTGTACCACTTTGTTAAAGGTTGCATTAGCCCCCCCTCTGCCTGTCATTAATTGACTGCCCCTTTCAGGGAACCCTATCATTTGGTCCACACCAAATGTTCTATGGGCAGCATTCCTCTGGTCTGATTTGCCCTGAGTTAAGCTAACAGCAAAATTTGAGGCAGCAGCATTAGGATTTAATGTATTATTCCAATAGAAATTAGGCTCCATCTGTGCAGTAATATTGGTAGTTGCATCTGCAAGGTCTAAGGCAGGATCTACTACTACACTATAGCCAGTCAAGGCAGGATAAGTGCCTCCTAATGTTGTAGTAGTTTCAATCTTACCACCTAAAGCATCTGTCTGAGCATCATTCCCGGTAAGTAATAATCCGTTTTTAAGATTAAATAAGTTAAGGCTTATCAACACTGCTACTCCTCCTGTACCTATCTCTACACCATACTCCACATTTACAGCTCCTATGTCAAAATCAAGCACTTGCAATCTTCCTCCTACTACTTTCGCACCTCTCTGCACAGAACCTGCAGAGTTTGGTACATGGATAGACTGGCATGCTAAGATACCACCTGTACAAAGTAGGATATTTTCACAATCTAAGACAGAGTATCTAATCTCAAACCCTATAATTTTTCCTGCTGCAGTATTAACAAGACCTGATCCTAATGCTCCTGATTGCCCCTCAAATTTTATAAATTTTACTGATGCTATCTCTCCGGCAAGACCAGCAAAGTGAATCCCATAAGTTGCATCAGATGGTATTCTGACAGTAAAGCCATTAATCTCACTCCCTGCGCCCATTATAACTCTTGTCCCTGTTGCTGAGACACCCCTTATTGTAGTAACTCCAAAGCCTCCTGTACTATTTAGGCTAACTCCTGCAGGAATAGTGACAGATTCTACATATACTCCAGGTCTTACTGTTACTGTATCCCCTGCAGCAGATGCACCTAAGGCAGCACCTATTGTAAGATACTGTAAATCTTGTCGCTCAGGCAGTGCAGTACCATCATTGCCATTTACAGAATCCACCCATAGAGTTTTGCCTGTACCAATTATCCCGGACCCACCACCTGCAGCTGCAAGGGTTATCTCATCAGTTCCCGGAGTAAGAGTAATCCCTGCCCCGGCTACCAAGCTCTTGAACTCAAGGTCTACTCCAGTCTTTTGCTTAAAAACTCCATCCCCTGCACCTACATTGCTGGCTGTATTAACCTCTCCACCACCACCACCGGATACAGCCTCTGTGACAGATGAGCCTCTGACTACTATCTTGCTCAGATATAACACTACATCCTGCAGATTTCCTATAGGAGTGCCTGCAAAATTCTGTACATTTGCAATTGTATCTGTACGGAATATTGTTCTGTTTTGGTTGTTAAAGATTGTTATAGAATCATTCTCTATTCTATAGATAGACAAATTTCTGTCTATTGCCAGGAGTGGCTGTGCAGTCTGGTCTATAGTTACAACTTTACCAACTAAATATACTTTCATTGACATATCTTAACAATTTAGCTTCCTGTCATTCTCAGTTCTGTCCGAGAATGTTAAATTAACGTTTACTCCTCTATCAGTTACAAAAAACTCAGTACCTGCATTGCCCTCAAGCTTGACAGGCAGAACCTCATATCTATAGCTGTGATTGTTCCCATTATAGTCAGAGATATATAGCTCTGAACCAAACAGAATAAAATTCCATAGCTCATCTGTGATGCACTCAGGTATCTGCAGACCTTGAAACTTATACTCTCTTTTGCTGCTCATGGTATTTTGCATGTAGCTATAATCTCTCTTAGCTATGTTATCCTGCTCAAAGCTATACTCTGCTCTGCCAAAGAAACCTCTTAGCCTCATAGATGTAGTGTACCCACTATTCTTAAAATCAGTATCCTTTGCTACTAATTTACCATCCATTATAGTATCAATCCTAACAGTTTTATCTGCTGCCTGGATACTAAAATGCTTTAGATGGTAGGTATCAGAGAACAAATCTACTGCAATCCCTGCTATAGTTAACTCTCTTTTTATCTGATAGTTTCCTGTACCCAACAAAGTAAGCACCTTTCTCCAGTCTACAATATAATAAGATAAATCCGGTTGCACCCCTCCAAAGTCTACAAATGTACCATAAGTGGAGGAGTTTAATGAGTATAAAGTAGCAGTATCTACATCCAAAAGCTTAAAATCTACTGTGCTGTTTGGTGTTTCTCTCTTAAACCATGATCCTGTGAAATCATTGTGATAGCTGTCTGTATCTGTAAGGTCCGCTAATACCAGGTTCAAATAACAGCACTTACTGAAATCACGATTAGGGGGAGGAGCCTCAGGTAGCTTTATTCTCACTGCATAGGACAGTGTACGTTCTGCGCTCGGGCAAATAGCCTCAGCTCTGGCATCTAAGCACTCAGCACAATCAGCATAACTATCAAAGGCTGTAGCAAGCTCATCAGCTATAGCCTCCTCATTTAGAAATGTCCAGCATTCACAGTCTCCTGTAATCCTAAAAGTATCAGGAACTGCTGCTGCAGGAAATCCAAAGTTTCTCTCTGCCCCTGTCTCACAATTTCTATACCTGAATATATCATAAGTAGGAGCGCAGGAGTTTTCTGTAGTAGGTCTTAGGTCAGGGACTGTGCCTGTACACACACATCCTCCACCTATAAAAGTTAAAGTGTACGTTTCTAATGGACTCTGTCCTGTAATGTACACCACCATCCCACTATAAGGGTGTTGACCTTTCCAACATAGTGATAATATGCTCGGATATAGTCCAGGATTACACGATATTAAATTAAAACAAGGCATTTTTATCTATTTACATCCCTCTCTGCCAGTAATTTTGTACCGAGAGGCATCAATTAACTTATTAGGATCTACTAAACATGAACACCTCAAGACTGTAGGAGACACTATAACAACATCTAACAGAGTACCTCCAGAAAGTGGTAGCAATGGATTGCCTACCTCAGGCAAAATAATAGAGCTCAGTTGTCTATATTCGAGCATCCCGGCACCACCATCTACCTCAATCGTGTTAAGTCCGTATATGTTTGCCAAAGATACCCAGGTCCCTGTGCTCCTTGTATATTCAATCTCTATTCTGACTATGTCTGCATCAAGGATTACTCCCAAAGGACCACCCGTTACAGGATCAATACCACCTACCAGGAGAGTACTATCACTTTCTCTGTAGTAGTTCACTACTGTAGTGATGTCTGCATTAGCATCATAGTCCACAAATGGCAGAGGTTTAGTGTTTATGTACCTTACTGTCTGCCCGTTTAAAATGGCATCAGTATAGACCACAAAACTCAATGTATATCCTGCATTGCTCAGCCATTGGAACCAATCATTATTGATGCCATTATGCATCTCAAGATTATTGTAGTAATCCTGCTCTATCTCTGCAGGAACATTAATTCTTTTTATCCAATCTTCCCACCTTACCTTATATCCATATAAGCCTCTGACTCCTTTGATAGTTAATCCTGAGTCAAGTGGTGCCCAGTAATCCACCTTAATAAAGTTCTTATCATTCCCGGCTACTAATTTAAATCCTCTTGAGGCATCAAAATTGAATTGTGTAGTATCAGGATATTGAGTTAGGTCTATCTTAAAATTCTCAAGCTCATAGGTCAAGCTATCAGAGATACGCTCCACTATAAAGCCATAGCTCAAAGCAGTTACCACCGGATTTGTTGCACTTATTGCCTCATCAATAGTGAAGAAAATACGTGCCAGGAGGTCATCTTCTATGCGTATATCATTACCACAGATTGATGCTACACTATTCTCATCCTGTGTGTGATCCAAAAAGTCTATAGTCATGCCGGGATAAGGTCCTACAGGAACTATGTAGGTATCCATCTGATTGTAATCCAATAACAGAGATACTCTATTACTAAAGTTTGTTATCTCGTTCTGGTCTGCCACACTTATCCATAGTACATAGTTACGCTCAGTTATATCCAAAGCCTCCATCATGGCAGCAAAGCCCGGATTAGGCTCAAAGGTAGCTTCAAACGTTATCTGCTCAGGTCCTGTGATTGCTGCCCTGAGCCATTGCACATTCATGGTATTGGCATCCTTTGAGTATCCAAAAGCAGTAGTAAGTGGAAAGGTCATAGGAGTAAATCTGTATGCATTGCTGACAGTAAATGCATCTTGAAAAGTATCAATCTGCCCTCCTGTATTCATTAGCAGATTCTTATAAAAAGGATATTCATTCTGCTTATAATCACTATCCTCAATCGGTATCCATGCAAAACCAAACTGAAACTTAGTCTGCCCGGAAAGATTCAATATTCTGTCTATTACTGCAGTTACTTTTATGTTATTCTGATGGTCAAGCTGAGTAACTGTGACACCTCCTGCAGGCTGTGATAGGTCTGTATGTTGCTGATAAGTCAGAGAAACAATATTAAAATCATTCTCAAGCCCGTTATAATTCTCATCAAACCAGCCTGTATTACCAAGCTTATCAGTATTTGACATGTCATTCTTAATCTGAATGTTGGGATTATTGTATACAGGCATCCCAATTATTTCGAAATTATCTGTTAAGGATGCAGCGTCAAACACCTCTCCCGGAGCAACTCTATCCTCAAGATTTGTAATGTCCTCAAAGAAACTACTAAGCATAAAGACTAATTCAATCTCATATACATGTTTTATATTGTAAAATGTAGGACCTAAATAGGTACATTTTACATAAGCTATAGACATCCCTGACTGATTGCCTAAAGGCAGCATGTTTCTTGGCAAGCCTATAGGCATAATAGATAAATCATCAGTATTCTCTAATAAGAACTCTGATAAAGTACCATCTATAAAACTACTCAGGTTATTGGATGCACTCTCTGAGTTTTCTAAGTGCCCATAATTAAACCTTATGCCCTGTGGTTTTTTCTCTGTGTAGATAACTACATTAACTATGTTAAACTCTCCACTATTTACAGGCAGAATCTGTGACCAGGCACCAAAGCCTGCAATAGGATTTCCTGATGTTCCATCTACTATGTAAGCCTTATTATCTTCTATCCTCCCGATTCTCATCACATCTCCCGGGAAAGGAACTCTATTAAAGTTGTCTACAGGAGAGGCAGGATTAGTTGTATCTCTATGTATCCATTGGAGCACTACACTATCACCCTCTGCAAATCCATACTCATTCCAACTCTTGCCATTGGTCAGAGTCAATAAATCAGGATCATCTATAAAAAGACTGTTGGTAGTATCAAACTCTATGAATACACCAAACTCAGCCTCAAGAGTTAGCCTCTGCCAGTCTCCTGTATTGCCTAACAGCCAATTAATGGCAGTATCCTGTGGTCTAAAGATAGAGGTATACTCCCTTTTTAAAATTTCAACGCCCATTATTTAAGTTTTTAGTCATTATCTTAATTTCTGCATCTACATTCTCCCCCTTTTTAGCTTTAGAAAACAGCTGCTTTATCCCTGCCACTTGCACTTGTATAGCTTGTAACTGCTCAGGAGTTGCCTGCTGCATCAATGCCTGCATAGTGATATCTATACTCTTCTCTGTCGCTCCTATTATTGCATTAGCTTGCTTTACTGTAGACTTTAAATGCTCTAAGCTTTCATGTATTTTCATAAGAATGTAATATTAAAATTGTCATCATAAAGCCTATTCACTCTATAGTTAATTGTAGCAAAATTGTTCCATATATCCCACTCAAGGGATTCAATCTCTGCAGGCTCTCCCTGTACTGTCTCCACCTGATTAGAATCAAGTAAATTTACAAAATCCTCAAAACAAAAAGGTATTTTCTGCTCTCTGTATATCCAGTATTGATTATGCTTACCATTAATCTGCTTAAAGCTATTGATATAATGGTAGTTATTCCATAGATTCCCTGCACTTATTATGTTCCTCTGGTCTAATTGCAGATTGCTCCCTGCCATTACTACCATTTTAGGACTACTCAGGAAATGTGATGAGCTATGCAGAGCTCCTATCCTGTTTGTTATCTGCCCGGATAAGCTCTGTGGGTTTCCTAACTGCCCGGTAAGAGCATCTACTGCACTCACCAAAACCTTAACCACCTCCTCAATAACTGTTAACTTATCCTTTCTTAATCCCATTGTTATAGGTATCCCTACCTCTTGCAGTCCTGTCAAAGACTTTAATTTGTCATTATTCGTGACCTTTGGAGACAAAACTGCTTGAAAAACTCTGCCATTTTGGTTATCAAGGGTATTTAAGTCCTGAGAATCAAAGCTCCAGTTGATATTGTATGAGCTTTTTAGCTCATCTGTATTGAAAGTATTGTTATCTATCAGCTTCTCCTGGTCTATAAATGTATCCGGGATTACATAGCCTGTGCTCTTGATAAAGAAATCTCTCCTCTCAAAGATAAACTTACCATCCTTAAGCTGAAAATCTGCATTAAACATCTCTTTAAATGTCCTGATTACTCCTGCAAAGGTATCTGTAGCATCCTGCTGTGATGGTACTCCTGTCTCCCTCCATGAGGCATCTGCTCCTGTGGGTTTCTCTCCTCCTCTGTGATTCTTTGATGGTAATAATACCCACTTATTTCCTCCTTTCTCTATATCATCTAACAGAGTACTCTCTAAGGTCAGATTAAGATGCTGGCAGGCTTTCACAAAGAGACTCTTTACTGTCATACCTAAGTGGTATCTCTTTGGAGGTAAAAGCTCCTCTATGATACTTTCTGTGAGCTTGACCAGAGCTACCACAATAGCCACTGTATAGGCAACTTGAGCCACAAGCTTGAGCGCAGCAAGGATTATGTTCCCTATATCGTATGCAGTAACTACACCTGCCCCAAAGCCTGCCGACACACCCACAACAGGGACTGCTGCATCTGTCAAATCACTAACCCTGTCTGCAATCGCCTTTATTGATTCCACAAGTTCTTTTGTCATCATAAAAGTGCTCAAACTTAGGATTAGCAGCTGAGCTCCATCAGGTATATAGTTGATAACATAAGGTACAGGAACAAAATCATTTTCTGTGATGACTCCTTGATTCTGTAGGTACCTATAACTGAATCCATCAGCCACCTCATTAAGCCAATCACTACCCTGCTCCCTCTTCAAAGTACATTCTACCTCGCATGTATCAACAAAGTTCACTCCTGCAGAAAAGTCCAGGTATCCCTCAAAGGATGTTTGTGTATTAAGTGGACCTATCTCAATTCTGTAAGGATCCCCCTCAAAAAACCCTACACCACCACTGAGCCCAGAGAGTATTCTATCTCTCAAAGCTTTCCCCTCATCCCCTACCAGAGTGATAGATGATACTGTGATATTCGCTGCCTCCTTTTTTCCTGCCCAGTCCATTGTGATTTTTGCCTGGTCAAAGTCTCTCGGATTAACTAATACCCCATTTCTGTAGTGTCTTATATCAGTCATTATAAACGTTTTCTCTGTTTATTTACATTTGTCATCCTATTGGATGTCACTCTTTTGGCTATGTCTACAAAGTAATCTGTCATTTGCAGGATGTCAAAATCATTCTTAGGTACTGATTGGAATGCTCTGCGCATGGCTCTCATCTCATCCTCAAGTCTTGCAAAGTCATTAGGTCTGCCACTCATTCCTTTTTTAAAGTTATCAGCTTGACCATTATATAGATTCTGCTGCAGAGGAGAGTAGAAATAATCACTCATAGCCTCTCCAAAGTCTCCACCGGACTTACCAGCTAAGCCATAACGCTTAACATCATCTGCAGTAACCACGAACTCTCGACCATGCACAACCCCTGCAACATCAGATGTACCTTTATCTCCCGTATATCCACCCTCTTCAAATCCTGCCTCTAATGCCTTTAACAAACTAAAATCTACCAAGCCTCTGGACAATGCATTGCTATCTCCTGAGGCAGCATATGCGCTCACTAAGTTGATGAGTGCAACAAATTCTGCAGCTTGTTTTGCTTTCTTCTCTGCTCTGATTCTCTCTGCCTCTCTTTGTGCTAACTGCTCCTGCTCAAATTTCAGAGTATTGGATAGTCCTTGCTCTGCTCTTTTCCTTTGTGCCTCCACTGCATCCGCTTGGGTTTTTACTGCATCCCCTGCAGCATCTGCCTGCTTCTCAAAGGTTGCAACTATGGCAGCTCCTATCTTTTCAGAGGTTGCCTGTATTCCATCAAGTAGCTCCTGAGTAGCATCTTTCTTTTTTTGGAGTCTGTCTAACTCATCTTGTTGCCTCTTCTGTGCTGCTGCAGTATCTTTTGCCTGCTGAGCATCTACCTCCTTTTGTATGTCTTTAGCATTTTGTGCAGCCTCTTTCCCGATATTTTCATTAAATTTCCTGTCTGCTTCTGCTTGTTTAGCTATTAGCTTTTGAGCTTCAAGGACTATTTTTTTAGCATTGTCTATCCTTTTCTGGTCAGCATCTTGTATTATTTTCAGCTTTCTATCCTCTGATTCCTCTAATTGTAGCTCAGATAGTGCCTGAGTGTTAGCCTCTACAAGCAATAACTCCTCTCCTGCTTTCTTTCTAAAGGCAATAACCTCTGCAGAATTTTTACCATAGAACTCTATATTATTTTCCTCCTGCTGCTTTAGTAATTCTTTGAACTTTTCA
>Ga0233414_10001197_pt1 | contig 10160 bp, 14 predicted proteins | sample Na_anoxic_10_MG_FD_189020 | JGI IMG/M metagenome (GOLD analysis project Ga0233414, IMG submission 189020) | Seawater microbial communities from Saanich Inlet, British Columbia, Canada - Na_anoxic_10_MG | ecosystem: Environmental > Aquatic > Marine > Inlet | place: Canada: British Columbia...
AGTAGAACAGGCATAAGCCGTGACGCCATTCAGAAAGAAATTAATAGTAGAACTAACAACAGCGTCAATCAGATTATTGATGAATGTAATAAAAGAATCTCTAGAGCACAAACAGCAGCGCAAAAGCTCGAGTTCCTTAAGGCGGCAGTCAGCAAGGCAGAAACCTCAGTAAGGCCTAAAGGAGTAGAAGACCTTTCCGTAATGGCTAGTTATTCTACGATTGAAAATATAACTAACAAGTTTATACAAGACAATCCAGGCTTAACTGGCTGGGATTGTGGAATAGAAAGCATCAATAAGAATTTTGGTGGAATACCTAAATCAAAAGAGTTGATAGCATTTGGCGGAAATCCTAATACAGGTAAGTCTACTCTCCTATATAATATATGCTATGGGCTATTGAATAACGAGCCTAATGGATTGACCTGTGCATTTTGGTCACTAGATGATCCTATCGAAAGTGTAACAGCTAAGATGTTAGCTATAAAAACTGGGTTTAGTATAAATCAATGTAAATATGCTAGTAATAATATACCTGCGAGAGGTATCAGCACGAGAGATACTCCTGAGTATAAAGAAGCCATTGAATGGATCCATAACGTCACTAGGTCTGGTAAATTCATACCTCAGTCTACCGGGATGGGTGAAACGATAGAGTCATGTGAAAAATGGCTCCGATCTATACGAGAAGAAACCGGCAATGACATCGTCCTATTCATAGATAGCTTCCATAATATATCTGGAGGAGGAGATGATGAGAGAATCAAAGCTAAGCGCGCAGCAGAATGGATGCAAAAGATATCTGATACACTAGATCTAACTATCGTATGCACCATGGAATGCAATAAGCAGGGAATGAACTCTAAGCGTCCTCACATAGAACATCTTGGTGAGTCAGGCAAGATGGCATTCTCATTTAAGTTAGTTGGAATGGTTTATAACGATTTGCATGAGAATAGAGAAAGAGCTAGATCCTTTTGGATGGATGGTGATAGAAAACGCCCTGTCTTGGAGGTAGCTTATGAAAAAAATAAGATCACTTCCTATAAGGGGACACATTATTTTAAATTTTATGATGAAAATGCTAAGCTGGAAGAAATATCTTTAGATCAATTAATAGCAATGCAACAGCAAGAACACCAAAATAAAGTACAAAGAGACACTGGGATACCTAATGTAAATCTTTTTGAAGAGGGGAATAATGGGTTCAGTAGTACTAGATAGAATAAAAAAACTCATATGCAATCCATATGTTAAAGAATCTCGGAAACGTGGTGGACGACATCCAAGTAGTGCTAACACCATGTATGTAAATGAGCATGGAGAAACTGTAGTCGCAGGCACATGTCTTAGAAAACAATGGTACTCTGTTAGAGAGTACGAGGAAACTGGAGAACGTAATGCGGAAGGCATAATGAAAGCCCTCGCAGGCAATTTATGGTCTCAGTTTTTAGTAGATAGGGTAAAAGAAGCTGGATGCTGGTATGGTGATGAAACACGATTCTATAACCAAGAGCTAGATATATCTGGCAGGATAGATATGATTGTTTCAGAAGAAAACACCGGCCATCCTGTAGGTGTAGAGATCAAATCGGTAGGAACATTTGTCTCTAGGGGTGTGATAAAACCTACTGCTGCGTATCCCCTGGCGCCTAAAGAAGATCATGTCATGCAAAGCATGATATATCTCCACCATTATCAAAATGCTATAAAAAAATGGGTAATATTATACTTAGACAGAAATACTATGGAAATGGCCGAGCACATTATTCGTATTGAAAAAGATGCTGATGGCTATCATTTCCCTGTAATATCTAATGACATGGGTGTTAAGGAATGGAAGCATATTCGCTTGGAAGATATTATTGGTCGTTGGCAAGAATTAGAATTGCACGTTAAAAATAAAACGTTGCCTGACCGAGATTATCAGATACAGTATCTTAATGAACATATCGCTAAGCTGTATGATACCGATAGATTAACTAAAACAGAGCACAATAAAATCGCTAAACGTATCGAATCTGGAAAGTTTAAAAATTCTGACCCACCGTTAATACCTAAAGGGGACTGGCAATGCAGGTATTGTCCCTTTACTCAAGAATGCTACAAGGATGAATTTAAAATGGATGAAGTTTCTCAAGAACAAATCGATGCAAAGCTTTAATGTCTAAAAAACAACCCGTTAATTACACTAAAGAACATATTATTGAATCGTATCGTGAGGGTCTAATAGATGGTATGTCGAAAGGAGAAAGAGTTTCTAGCGACATATTAGATTTATATAGTAGGATAAATACTATAAGAAAGACATTAAAAGACTATGGATATGTACTTCCAAATAATAAGTTATCGAATAGAGGTAAATCAATGCCGATGATTGTTACTATATTCGATGCAATTGATTTAAAAGAAGAAAAATGGCATGACTAGAATAGCATTATTCATTTCTTCCGATAGTATTTTAATTTAAATGCCTAAAAAGAAAAGATATACTGTTCAAGAGATGAGAGCAATGGCTGCCCAAAATCAAAAAGATTTTGAGATGATAGCCAAATGGAAAGGTTCTCAATCCGACATAGTAGAACAGGATATCAATTGCCTGGTCTGCGGCGCCCCGAATGTAATGATTATTCATAGGCATAATATGATTAGTATAATGGGAGCAAAGTATCTTTGCGATAATTGCACTGATTTTGGCTGGGCATGGATGGGTAATCTATGTGCAGAAGATCCAGAAGAAGCACGTCAGAGAGGTACTGTCATCGAAAAAGGTAGATCGATATCTACTCTAGAGGAGAACGCAAAGACTGACGGCGATCGTCTTAAAGCAAACAGTCTGCTCTTTGGCAGTAGAAGAAAGATAAGAAATACTACACAAAATCCCACAGCTACATATAAACCAATTAGACAATTTGATGATGATACTCTTTTGCTCCATTTAAGTAAATGTAAACATCCTAGGGATCTCGACGAAGGTAAATCTTGGGAATTGTGGATAGATAAAAAAAGATGATAGATCTTAAAGACGTGACTTTCTTATCTATTAATGGTAGTGCAGATACAGATATGTTCTCATATGCATTACAATATAGTCAAACAAAAATAAAACCAAAGAAAAGTGTTTTAGTATCTTGGGAAGAACCTTCCATTCCTTGTAAAGATATTGAATTCCATAAAATAGATAAGATACTTAGCAAAGATGAATATAGTAAATTTCTTATATCTAATATCAATAAATATTTTGATACAAAGTACATGCTAATGATTCAAGACGATGGATATATACTTAATCCCCGACTATGGACAAATGAGTTTTTAGAATATGACTACATAGGGGCTCCTTGGCCGAAATCTTTTTTCGGCGGATGTCATTATATACTTCAAGGGAATGGTGGTTTTTCCTTAAGATCTAAAAGATTTGTTAACAAATTAAAAACTTTAATATTCGAATGGGAATCTCTTGGTAAACCACCTGAGGATGTGTTTTCATGTGTATGCATGAGATCAATCCTTGAAGGTCAAGGGTTCAGATGGGCTCCTTTAGATATAGCTAAAAGATTTTCTACTGAATGGCCAATACCTGAACTTGCATCAACTGATGGGTCAGACTCTTTTGGGTTTCATTGTAGCGGAGATTTTCCTAGCAAAATAAATTTAAATTTAGCAAAAAAACATTGTTCAAAGCAGGAGAAAGATGCAGTCTAAAGAAAAAGTATTACTCACTGGTGGTGCAGGATTTATTGGACATCATGTGATTGAAACTATGCTTAGAGATACTGATTATAACGTAGTTGTAATAGATAGATTGGATACTTCTGGAAACCTGAATAGGTTAAAGGAAGTACTTGATACGGACCCTTCTTGGGTTTCTAGAATAGATTTCATCTGGCATGATTTAAAAGCACCAATAAATGAAATGATCGCTAAACAAATAGGAAAAATAGATTATATACTTCATTTAGCAGCAGGATCTCATGTAGATAGATCTATTGAATATCCTATGGAATTTGTAATGGATAATGTAGTAGGTACTACAAACCTACTAGATTATGCAAGGCTATATACTCAAGATTCCTTAAAAATGTTTCTATATTTTTCTACAGATGAGGTATTTGGATCTGCTCCTGTTGGTACAAATTATAAAGAATGGGACAGGTACAATAGCGGGAATCCTTATTCAGCATCTAAGGCAGGCGCTGAAGAAATGTGCTTAGCGTACTTTAACACCTATAAGGTTCCTGTAGTAATAACTCATACGATGAATGTATTTGGAATACGGCAACACCCTGAAAAATATATCCCTCTTGTAATTAAAAAGGTTAGAGATGGGGAGTTAGTAACAATACACTCTAACGCTGAAAAGACAAAAGCAGGGTCTAGGTTTTATATAAATACAGAAGATGTAGCTTCTGCAATGAAATTTATCTTACAAAATCACAAGCTAGGCGACAAATACAATATTGTTGGAGAAAGGGAAGTAGATAACCTTCAGCTTGCTCAAATAATTGCAGATATAATGGGTAAAAAGTTAAACTATGAAATGCTAGATTTCCATTCATCGAGGCCAGGACATGATTTGAGATATGCTTTATGTGGAGAAAAAATGAAGTCCATGGGCTGGGAACCTGAGAAAAAACTAGAAGATAGATTGGAAGAAGTAATTTCTTGGACTTTAGATAACTCAAATAGATGGTTACTATAGAAAGGGAAACATGGTAACACCAATGCTTGAAATTATCGCAACAACCTATACCGAAAATTTTGAGTTAAAATGCTTTATAGATAGTATACGGTCTCAAACATCTCAAAATTGGAAATTACATATTATTCATGATGGGAAAGGCGAGAAGTTCGAGAACCTAGAAAGGGACTTAAGACATAACGGCTATCTGGATCAAGAGAACATTGTGCTTTCCGCGACAGAGAAACGCTACAACAATTGGGGGCATTCACTTAGAGAATATGGACTTAATAATAGAATTTCCGACGCAGAATATATAATGATTACTAATTGCGATAATTATTATTGTCCTGTTTTAGTTGAAGAAATAGAAAGTGCCATAAAAAAAGAACCTGATTTTATATACTGGGACTGCGTACATAATCATAAAAATGCTAACTTCGATAGACCAGATGGCTACGGGTTATTGGTGTCTCAACTAGAGTACTCAGAAATTGACATAGGATGCGCAGCAGTAAAGTCAACTATTGCTGAAAAAATAGGATTTCCATACACTAATATGGACGCAGACTGGTATTATTTCAGGGACTGTTTACGTGAAGCCAATTTTGACAAAGTACATAAAATAAATAAGATACTTTTTGTACATAATTAAACATAGTCAATAAGGGTGGTTAATTTAATATGACTGCTTTAGATGACTACTGTTTAGTATTGCCTGCCAGAAAAGGATCAAAGGGAATTCCATATAAAAACAGAAAACTAATAGATTATACTTTAAGTATATTACCGGAAAAAATTTCTAAACAGGTAGTCATAGCCACGGATGATGAGTACCTAATTGAAAAATATAGTTACTATCGAATATTTAAAAGAAGTAAGCAGGTATCTAGCGATAAGGCATCTACAAAATCATTGTTTTTAGAAATGTATGATCATATAGATTTTAATAACATTATTATGCTGTATCTAACTTACCCTGAAAGAACATATAAAGATATACTTTTGGCAGTACAGTTCTATGAAAAACAAAAAGCTAAATCTATGCTGTGTTCTAAAAAAATAAACAGTTCTCCTTATTTAATGATGTATAAAAATGGAATTAAAGGATCTCAGGTGATAGAGCATAATTTACATAGAAGACAGGATTACCCTGAGTGTTTTGAAATAAGTCATTTTATTTCTATTTTTAATAAAAATGAAATCGTTGATTTAAATAACAATATGTACAATAAAGATACTATTTTTTACCCAATAGAAAACACTATAGACGTAGACATATCTACAGACCTGGAGATGTTTAATGAAAAAAACAAAGATAATAGCTGAAATTGGAATTAATCATAACGGCTCTGTAGAATTGGCAAAGCGCTTAATTGATACAGCAGTTGTAGCTGGTTGCGATTTTGCAAAGTTTCAGAAAAGAACTCCAGATATCTGTGTGCCAGAAGATCAAAAACTAAAGCTTAGAGAAACTCCGTGGGGTACAATTTCTTACATAGATTATAAAAAAAAGATAGAATTTGAAAAAGAAGAATATGATGAACTATATAGCTACATCAAAGACAAGCCTATTGATATTTTTGCTTCTGTATGGGACAAAGAATCTTCCGATTTTATGTCTAAGTATACAAATTATACAAAAATTCCATCTGCTTTAATAACAAACCATGAACTGTGTAGACATGCCAGAGATAGTTTTAAAACTCTTATTATTTCGACTGGCATGAGCACAGAAAAAGAAATAGAAGAGTGCATGAAAATATGCCAACCAGATGTTATTATGCATACTAATTCTACTTACCCTACACCAATTAAAGAATTGAACTTAGGGTATATTGCCTGGCTAAAAGATAAATGGAGTGATAAAGAAGTAGGTTATTCGGGCCACGAGTATGGGCTTGTCACTACTTTTGCCGCAGTAGCAATGGGATCTACTTGGGTAGAAAGACATATTACTCTAGATAGAACTATGTGGGGTAGCGACCATATCGCTTCAGTTGAGCCTCAGGGTCTTATCAAGCTAGTAAAAGGTATTAGAGACATAGAGCTATCTTTAGGGACAGGTGGACCTAGAGTGTGTGCCGGCGGAGAACTTGATAAAAGAAAATCACTTAGAGGGTAGAAAACAATGGATTTTATTAAAGATTTTTGGGAAAGATGTAGCAGTAGTTATGCACATCTCACTACTTCTGGTCATTTACGTAGTTTAGAAAACCTTAGAAATTTCTGGGATGCGAATTTTATAAACAGGATAGACTTTAAGAACAAGACAGTTCTTGATTATGGAGTCGGGGGCGGTTATTTGGGTGAGTATTTATTTGAAAAATTTAACATAAAAAAGTATTATGGCGTTGATATAGCAGACAGGTCACTAGCTAAAGCTAAAGAAAACTTAAGCCAGTATAGTGAAGTAGAATTAATACATACTGACAGTTTTTACAAATCTTTTAGCGATAAAGATATTGATGTTTTTATATCGCAGGCCGTAATACAGCATTTTCCAAATAAAGAGTATTTGGACAAGTTTTTATATAAGTTAAAAGAGCTATCCCCTAAAAAAATTATGCTGCAGATTGCTCATGGCAACAATATATTTGGGAATAAATACGACACGGAAGATTCTGTAGCAAGAATTTGTAAAACTAATTCTGAGTATGTAAACTCTATTTTAGAATATAACATAGAGTTTAAATCAGAAGTACAGGGCAACGGATACCAGTTCATAATACTAAATAGAAATTAAAAAAATGAATTTTACATATAATGGTGTTGAAATTGAGATTCCTGACAACTTCCTGAAGCATCACGCGGGAGTATCGATTACAGGGAGAATACAAAATGGAACTTACGAAGCTCATGAATATAAAATGCTTCATGATATTATAACAGAAGACAGTATTGTGCTTGAATTAGGTGGCAGCGTAGGAGTGCTAGCATGTCTTACTGGAAAGCTAATGTCTGATTCAAATAAGCTCGTAGTTGTGGAAGCCCACCCTAATCTAGTTTCAGTATTAGAGGCTAATAGGGACCGTAATAATCTTGAATTTAAAATTCATGAAGGAGCTGCTCACTATAATAATAGTGAGGTTTCATTCAAGTATAATGAGTACCCTTTAAATGGTCAAATATTCAATCAAGGAGGATTTGGAAACACAGGAACAGTTACTATGAAGGCAACAACTCCTATGGATCTTGAAGAAAAATATGGTCTTAAATTTAATGTTTTAAATTGTGACATTGAAGGTAGCGAATATATGCTTTTAGATAATTTACTTGATTACTTCAAGAATTATGACCATTTAATTGTAGAGTTTCACACCTGGGGAATGTACAAAGGAGTAAATAGAGAAACTATTGAAAGAAAGTACTCAGAGTTTTTTAATGTCTCTAGATCTGACTCTGTCAGCAGATTTTCAAAGAAATAATAAATTAAAAGGAGATTTTGAGAAATGATAAATTCAAAAGGATATGAAGTTGTAAGTAAAGTTTTTACGGAAGAGGAAATTTCTTTCTTACGAGAAAAATCTTTTGCTCTTTTAAATTCAGGTAGATGTTTTGAAAATTCTGGAGGATTGGCTCGCCCCGATTTTATCAAAGACGAGCTAGCAGTTGACATTGTAGATCTCTTAGATTCTAAAGACTTAGCATCTTTAATTTCAAAAATGGTAGGCGAAGATGTTGAATTTATTTCCCATAATGATTTACATCTCAATAGAACTGTTGGGTGGCATAAAGATCGTTTAAATGGTGAAGTAAATAGATTTGAGGAACATTCGCCTTGGGAAACAGTAGATGGTCAATCGATGAAGATTTTTAAATGCAATATTTATCTTCAGGACCATACTAATTATAACGATTGTTTAACAGTTAGGGATGGAAGTCACTTGACTGAAGATATGAATGTAGGTGAAATTAAAGTACTTAGACCTGGAATTGGAGACATAGTTGTTTTTGATCAGCGACTAACTCATAGAGGACCCCAGTCTAAGCAGCAGGATAGACTTTTAATTTGCATGGGATACGGAGTTAAAAACATCTTTTTTGAAGAATTTGAAAAAGGAACTATTTTTAGGCAAGACAAGCAAAATGATAATATATATAGACATTGATAAGACTATCTGCAATGCCTCAGACAGCCAAGACTACGCTCAAAGTACTCCTATTTTTGATAGGATTAATAAAATAAACAAGTTGTATGAAAAAGGACATACAATTGTTTATTGGACTGCGAGAGGTACTGGGTCAGGCATTGATTGGAGCGAAGTTACAGAAAAACAGTTCATAGAATGGGGTGTAAAATACCATGAACTCAAATTTGGTAAACCAATCTATGATTTATTTATAGATGATAAAAACATTAATTCAGAAACTTTTTTTTAATGATACAAAAAAACATTAAAGAATTAAAAAACATACATGTTGATCAAGACATCTGGGTATTAGCTGCTGGACCTAGCATGAACTATTTAAGTCCTAGTTTTTTTGAGAATAAAATTACAATTGGAGTCAACAGAATATGTAAGTTTTTTAACTGCGACTATATTGTAGCTAAGGACGGAAGAGGATTTTCTGAAATCTTAGACGCAATTGATAATAAGGTAAAGTTAATATTGTCCAAGCATGAAAGTGGAAATCTTTATCAAAATTTAAATACATGTAAAAAAGACCATTATATTTTTGATCACCCGGCAAAACCTCAGGAAAAACCTGACTTGTCTTGCATAGATAAAAACCAGGACAAAATAGTAGTAAGTTTTTCTACTATTACTAGTGCAATTCATATCGCTGCATATTTAGGCGCAAAAAATATTATGATCTGTGGGCATGATTGTGGAACAATTGATGGAGAATCTACTATAAGAAAATATTATGATAAAACCATTATACCGCATCAGGGCACAAATGAAGGTTATATCAAATGGTTATCTGGAATAGAAGATCAGACGATAATGGTGGCAAGTAAAATATATATAGTTTTTGGGTGCAATATTCATTCTATAAATCCTTTCTTAAATTTTAATCTAGAGGGGCATAAGTATAAGTCATCATACGGAGGGGAAGTCCTTCAGAGGAACTTAATGAAGGATAACAAATAAGTTAATCTACTCTAATATAGGTTCTATAGTTACATATCTTACTCTAGTAACAGCACCTTTTGGTATAGATGTAACGCTGCCGACCGTATCGTCGTCGTGTGAGTACGTAGAGCATATCACAACGGCTTTATCGTCGTTCCTGAGTACATACCCCATGGTAACAAACCTCTGTGGTTCGATGAGCTGAGCCTCTTCCTGGGTCCGCCACTCATCATCTCCTATAATATCCAACCACTCTACTATTACTGCTTTTAGCATTTTATCTTCTATCTTCTATGAACTCTTCCCAATTAAACTTATGTATTGTCCAGCCTGAGAACTGGGACATATCTACAGTACCATACTCTACTATCTCATTCTTCTCTACATCATATAGTCCC
>Ga0233414_10001198_pt1 | contig 10159 bp, 8 predicted proteins | sample Na_anoxic_10_MG_FD_189020 | JGI IMG/M metagenome (GOLD analysis project Ga0233414, IMG submission 189020) | Seawater microbial communities from Saanich Inlet, British Columbia, Canada - Na_anoxic_10_MG | ecosystem: Environmental > Aquatic > Marine > Inlet | place: Canada: British Columbia...
CCAATCACCTCGAAGTAGGGATTCTCGGTGGTGGCACCGATCAGCGTCAAATTGCCGTTTTCGACATGCGGGAGCAGGGCATCTTGTTGAGCCTTGTTCCAGCGATGCACTTCATCCACAAAAAGGATGGTACGTTTGCCGTAAAGCTTGCGGCGTTCGATGGCATCTTTGACCACTTCCCGCAGGCGGGGTTTGCCATCCAGCACCGCCGAGAGAGTCTCGAAATGCGATTTGGTCTGGTTGGCGATCACCATTGCCAGGGTGGTTTTGCCCGTGCCCGGCGGCCCCCACAGAAGAATGGAAGAGAACAGCCGGTCGGCTTGAATGGCGCGACGCAGCAATTTACCCGGCCCGAGTATATGCTCCTGCCCGACGAACTCGTCAAGTGTACGCGGGCGCATTCGAGCGGCGAGTGGAGCTTCGTGGGTCATTCGTTGTTTGAGGGCGTGATCAAAAAGGTCTGACATACCCCCAATTATAACGGCAGATTTGTGTTCGTGATCCTGATTGACTGACAAATCTTTTGGGAGTGTTCCCCAAAACCTGAAAATTGGGTATCTTTCTTTACATTCATCATAAATGTTCGACGAATCCTCGTCGGCCTGGTTCAAGGTTCCTTATCCCCGCGGGCAGTGGAAGTTCGAGAGCGGAAAGTGGCAGCAGGTTGGCGGCAGTGGCACCCATAAGCAAACAATTGACAAGATTTGGCGGTTGTTCCAACATGCTCCTCTGGCTCCCATCGTAACGCAGCTAAAAGACTTAACCCCCGACGCCGCGCAGGCCAGCTATTTCAGAGCGATCCAGCCCGGGTCACATTCCCGTTTTAGCATTCGTTTCTGGAATCTCACAAAGGAAGAATTGCAGCGCTTGATTTGGTGCGTGACACTAGATGATAACCTGGCGCACAAAATGGGCGGTAACCGATACCTGGGATTTGGCAGCCTGCGTTTGAAACTGCTCCCCGAAAGTTTCCTCATCGATTGGGCTGCTCGATACGCGAGTAAACCTGAAAAAGATTGGCAGTTGCCAATTCAGGCGGAGAAATGGCTCAATCCCAAGGTGATTCTACATAACTGCGCTGGAACAAATCTCCCATATACCTATTCGAGAACATAAGTTAACCCCAGCTCCAAAGGAATGGCCGGGTCGCTGGATCGGAGACCAAAAATTCGTATCTATCCCCCAAACAATGATCCCTTACCTTCAGTTGGCATCCATCTTTCACATTGGGAAACAAAAGCACTTAGGATGCGGCACTTTCAGAATTGAATGAGCCTTGAGACCCTAAGGGTTTCCCCCAGAATCATCGCTAATATGGGTCTCATGCTGCCCAGAGCGACTCATTTCCACAGCAACTTTCAGAAACCCTTAGGGTCTTTGGGTAAGTTATCTGATTTTCATTCCTTAATAGGGTGATGGTGGTAAGCTGGCCGCTAAATCCCGCGCTGAAACACGAGCAGCTTATCAACCCAACGAGTGGGGATCCATTTTAGGAACACGGCCACTATTTTAGCATCCCGGCCAACCACATAGCGGATTTTGGGCCGGCGCGCAGTCAAGGCATGGGCAACCGCCCTGGCTACGGTCTCGGGCGGGGTTCCCACTTGCTTGCCTTCCAATGATGAGTCTATAAAACTTTTCAAGGCCTTGCCGTAGAGTTCGTGGGCACGCGGCGGTAGGTACGACATAAGATCATCGGCCACAGAGGCAGATTTCTCCCAGATGGGGGTGTTGATCCGCCCCGGTTCGATGATAGCAACGTGTATCCCCCAGGGCAGCAGCTCTCTCCGCAAAACATCAGAAAAAGCTTCGAGGGCAAATTTCGAGATCGTGTAAGGGCCAACGAGTTGTGCTGCAATAAAACCACTGACCGAACTCATATTGACAACGCGTCCCTGGCCTCCCCGCAGCAGGGGGAGAAAGGCTTGCGTAACAGCAATCTGCCCCAAAACATTGACCTCGATTGCCTGCCGAACTTTCTCGAGGTGGACGAATTCCATGGGGCCGGCTGACACAATCCCGGCGTTGTTGACCAGCCCGACCAGCCCGGTTTCCCCCACGGCGGATTCAATGGTCCCCACCGCGGCAGCGATGGAATCGCCGTCGGTCACATCCATGAATACGGGTGTCAATCGGGAGGAGGCTTCCCGCACTAAGGTCTGGGCATCAGCTGGTTTGCGTACCCCCGCGAAAACCCGGAATCCTGACTCGTCCAGGTGCAGCGCGCAGGCCTTGCCGATCCCGGAGGATGCACCCGTGATCAATACCGCACCCTGGGTCACAGCCGCACCGCCAGGAAAGGTACCAGCATATCTTCGGGATGCAGGCCGCCATGCCGCCCGAGGAGGAAGTCTTCTTTTTTGTCCCACCACAGATATGCGCTGTCTTTGGCGACCACGATCAAATCGCCCAGGCGATCACGCAGGTCAGGATGGGGATTGCCGGGGCCAAACAGCCCGGCATCCACCGCGTCTTCGGGGCTTATCAAGGCGAATTGCCCTTCCCATACACTCTCGAAATAATGAATCACCGCATCTCGCTGGCCGGGACGTGTGAAAAGATACGCGAGCCGGTTCTCACCGGTGGGCATGATATGCAATTGACGAGTCAGTTCGGGGTGATTGCTCAAAGAATAACTGGGATAAATGGGGGTATGGATTTGGCCGTGGTCGGCGGTCAGGATCACCAGTGTGTCTTTGCGGATTTCAGGGCTGAGGCGGTTGAGGAAGAATTGCTCGAAGGCCGCGCTGAAGCTGGTGAATTCCGCAGCGGCACGTTCGTCGTCGGGGCCGTAGGAATGGGAAAGCCCGTCCAATATACCCCAATACGTCCAAATATACATGCGTTCGCGGGGCTTGCTCTCGATCAACTGGCGCACATTGACCCATAACTCGGTGGGGGTTCTGAATGGATGGATATCGACATCTTTCAGAAACATCCGGGAAAGTCCGGAGTTGGCGATGGCGTAATGTTGGAAGGCATGAGCGGCCACACCGTGGGTGTGCAGGTGTGACCCCAAGGTTGGAAGATTCAGGAATTTTTCCGGTTCGAATCCAGCGCGTTCCAGGCCGCCAGTATCGCCTCTGAATGCCATTGGAGCATGCGAGATCATATTGGCAACCATGCCATACTCTTTGAGCCACATTTCATAGCCCACGATACCGTGAGCCGCGGGACTCCGCCCGGTCCACAGGGTGGTGAGGGCCGCGTTGGTAGTGCTGGGGACAACGGATGTGAGGGGAGCCAGCAGGCCATCGTCGACCAGGGATTGCCAAATGGGAGCTGTGCCATCTGACATCCAGCCCTGCAGGCGGTGAAGGGCTAAGGCATCCATGAGTATCAGGATCACGCGGCGGATACCGTTCCCCAGGGGTGATAGAATCTCCGGGGTCAGCGGCCCAGCCCCCAATTCCGGCACGTTCATCCACCTGCAAACGCTGGAGGGGATATTCAGGATGGATTGGTCGGCATATTTGGGGTGGATGACGTTATCCCCTATATCCAGCCCGGGGAGAGTGTGAGTTTGCAGGCGGGGGAGGAGTTTACTTGTCAGGTCGGGCATGGAGATTCCTTTGCTTGGATGTTGTTTGTAGTAACGCACGAGAGTGCGTTGTTGTGAGTCAAGCGGGCACTCTCGTGCCCTACTACGAACAGGCACATAAGAAAAAAATAGGCCCCCACAAGGGGGGCCTAAGTCTAACAAAAGTGTTCTCTGGTTATTCTTCCATCAGTTCTGCTTGAAGTTCGTTGGCGTCCGCGGTCAGAGCATCAAGGATGGTCAGGATGTCAGCGCCTTGCATAATTTCATTGAAGGCTTGTTGAGCGGCATCGCGCACACTCTGATAGGAGATCAGTTGCGGCTCATAGTCGCCGTAAGGCAACAAGGCCAAAGCCTGACCCCAAACAACGTTTTCGTTGATATAGTCGCCCAAGAAGGCTTCGGTGCCAGCGCGGGTGGGGAAGTAGCCGCTGATCTTGTTCCACTCAGCCTGAATTTCAGGCGAGGTGAACCATTTGATGAAGTACCAGGCGGCAAGCTGCCGCTCGGGGGTGGTGACGGTGACCATAATATCGCCGCCATAGATATTTTGCACAGGCTCAACCGTGGTGTGCGGGATAGCAGCGAAACCCCATACATCTGGATCGCTGCCAGCTTCCTCGGAAGCGGTCGCAAAGTCACCAGCATAGTAGGGGATTCCGGAGCTGGAACCCATGGTGAAGATCGCTCGGCGGAATGCAAGTTCGGGGTTAGGGTAGCCTTCGGTGAAGAAGTAGGCACAGCCATCGTCCATCATACCCTTGAGAAGTGTCATAGCGTCGATGGTGGCTTGACCATTATAGATATAGCCTGTGCCATCTTCGGTGAGGACTTCGCCGCCAAAGGCAAAGGTCCAGGCAGATACGGCAGAAGCATCATCGCGGAGGATAAAACCACCGGTGCCATCGCCATTAGCGGCCGCAGCGGCGCAAGCCATCTCACGGAACTGTTCGGGGGTTTCGGGCGGGTTGCCGTCAAATCCCAGTTCCTGAAGCCAGGTGCTGTTGTAGTAAAGCCCTTCCATGGAGCGGTTGGGCGGGAAGCCAAGTCTCTGGCCGCCGTATGCAGCATGTACGCTCTGTGCCAGGTAGGTGGGGAAGAAGTCTGCTTTTTCTTCGGCGCTCAAGCCCCAGGTGGCATCGTCAATGTAGAGGTTCAAATCAGCGAGGGCGTCATTCAACTGGTAGAAGGCCTGGTCGTTCTGGTAGCCAACGACGAGGTCCGCGGGCAATTCGCCTGCGGCGGTGCTGGCGTTGACCTTATCGCGAATATCGTTGTAGCCGCCCTGGTTCTGAGGTTCGATGGTGATGCCGCACTCGTTGGTCGCGTTGAACTGCTCAAGGAGCGGGATCATTTTCTCTTCGCGTGAGCCAGAGTGATTGTGCCACCAAATGATGGTTTGGCCACGCACATCTATACCAGCTAGAGGGCCATCTGTTGCTGGGGCGCAGGGGCCTTCATCAACAGGTTCTTCGACAACGGGTTCTTCGACCACCGGTTCTTCGACAACGGGTTCTTCGACAACGGGTTCTTCGACCACCGGTTCTTCGACAACAGGTTCTTCGACAACCGGCTCTTCCACAGCAGGTTCTTCAAGGGCGGGTTGGCCTCCGCAGGCTGCCAGTACGAGAGTCACTGCCAGCAGGATAGTTAGCAGCAGGAGTAAATTACGGGTTTTCATTTTCTTCTCCATTTTGAAATTCGAATTTTGGATTACGGTTTTTTGTTTTTACAGGGGTCTGAACATTAGGATTATCGTAGAATCGCACCACCTCCTTTCAATGGAACATTTATCCTTTCAATCCAGTTGTCGCGATACCTTCGGTAAATTGTTTCTGGATTAATAAATACATAATCAGTATCGGAAGTATTGTAATCATTGCCCCGGCCATTTGCAAGTGTACTTGTGCACCAGCTTCGGTTATAAAATTGGATAGACCATAAGAAATCGGTCTCCAATCCGGCGTAGTGGTTACCAGAATCGGCCAGGCCAATGCATTCCAGGAACCAATAAATGTAAAGAGAGAAACGGTCAGTAAGGCTGGTCTCGCAAGGGGAATGGCGATCTGGCTTAAAAACCGCAAGTGTCCAGCGCCATCGATTTGGGCTGAGTCCCAAAGCTCACTGGGAACCTGGATAAAAAATTGTCTCAATAGAAAGATCGAAAATGCACTGGCCATAAATGGAACTGTCAGAGCAGGCCAGTTGTTCATCCAGGGAATTGGCCCTACCCGCCCCAACCAGGTGACTGTGATGAAGTTGGGTATCCAAACAACGGCTTCTGGAATCATAAGAGTTGAAAGCAGGAGTGTAAAGAGAAAATCTTTCGCTGGGAATTGTATGCGGGCAAACGCGTAGGCAGCCAGAGTAGAAAACACAAGCTGGCCACTGACGGTGATAGTAGCGATGATGACTGAATTGATGAAAAAGTCTTTGAATTTTGCATCTATCCACGCTTCTGTGTAATTTCCCCATTGCAGAACACTGGGAAGGATAGCACGTCCGGTCGCTTCAGTTAGATTCATCAAAGACCCGCTGATCATATAAATGAAGGGCACAATGGCAATGATAGAACCCACTGTCAATACGATATATATCAAAATCCGGCCAAGATCGAAACGGGGTGATAGTCGGGACTTTGCTGATCGAGAGGATCGTATATTTTTGTTAGCCATAGAATACGCGCTCCTTGGCAATCCGGTTATTGATGATGGTCAGTATCAGGATCACACCCAGTAATACTAAGGAGAGAGATGCAGCATAGCCATAGCGGGTATTGCGATTGAATTCGGTGAAGATCACTATGCTGGCAGTATCTGTAGTACCCAGAGCCGCCCCCGTTCGCAACACCCAAACGTGATTGAAGGCTTTGAAAGTCCCAATTACAGCCAGCAATGTCAAGAAGTAGGTTGTTGGCGATAGCAGAGGCAATGTAATATTACGGAACTGTGCCCACCGCCCGGCACCATCGATCGATGCTGCCTCGTATAGCTCTCTCGGGATACCTCCCAAGCCGGCTAAAAAGATGACGGTGTCGTACCCAATATAGCTCCATATATTATAGATGATAATCACGCCTAGAGCCAAGCTGGGGCCAGCCGCCCAATCTGGCAGCGAAGTATTAGCGCCTGCCAGCAGTTCGAAGATCCCTTTGGGTTCTGCGAGCCATTGTAGGGGTTTTATGCCAAATAAGCCGATCAGGCTATTGATAGGCCCTGTAGGACGGCTCGAGAACAGCACCCGAAATACGGCAGCTGATGCCACCGCCGGCGTGATATAGGGCAGGAAATAAATCAGCCGGTACAACGACTTTCCACGTATATTCTGGAAAAGTAGAGTCGCTATAACAAGCGATATGCCCAACTGTAAAGGAACGGTGCCGACAGAGTAATAAACAGTGACTTTCAATCCTTGCCACCAGGCCTTATTTCCCGCATCAATCACCCGGGGCAACTCGGCAATCAGTACCCAGGCACCTACGGCTAACATCACTCCTGCTACGAGACGAATGATCATACCGAGTGTAGAATTTTGCTGAGAAGCGCTCTGCCAGGATAGCCAGGAAAGCAATAACAGCAAAAATCCGGCACTAATTGTCACAACCTGTACCCAAATCTCCAGGCTTTCACCAACCTCAAAGGCCTCCACGTAGGCCCTCTGGATTTCAATCCAGGTGAACCAGCCTAAAAGAATGGCACCCCCGGTCAATAACAGCACTGTCAGCAAAGATGTGTAATATTCAGTACCGTGGGCAATTTGCTTTGGGAGTCTAGAAACCAGATATGCCAGACCAAATCCAACCAACAGGACAAACAACGAAGTCCATAATGCAGTTTGAACCGCAGGCATGCGCCAGGCTTCTCCTAAAAACTGGACGAATAACTCTTGGGTGCGCTCCAACCCCTTAACTTTGTCTGCGATGCCTAATACTTCTGGCAATAATAGAACAAAGAACCGGATAAAAGCTGCAATTCCTGTGGCAGTCACGAGAGCCGGCAGCAACCAGAGCCAGGGATTGTCTTGGCGTGCCTGAGCATCCTTGACCATACTGGTCAGGTTTCGAACCGCCAGGAATAGAACAATAGCAACCAACCAGAAAAACACAACGTATGCAAAATTATCGAGAGATTTTGCATAATTTTCCAAACCCTTGAACCGGCCAGGAGTGATACGCCATTTGTGCAAACTGACGTAAACAGCAAAGCCAATCGGAAAGAGACCGAACAAACCGATAATAATGAAAGCTGGCAAAATGAAAATACAACCGGTTATATTCTCGCGTACATCCAGCCAGCGGACACTTTTTCGTTTATAGGATTCGATAGGGGTAGAAGATGTCGTTACATCCAAAGGTACCCTCCTCCAAAATGCTCAGAATCAGGGGGTGGCGGAAAATCCCCCTCCTCATTAATTCGACCAATCTTTATGCCTGGTATAAACCACTTGCCGCTCAATATTAAACGCCTCTGAATTTCATAAATAGCACAATCATCTACTAGTAGCTCATCTCCGAAAGTATACCAGAAAGAGCGTCACCTCGCCAACATTCGTTTTGTGATTTTTCTCTGAATTATCCGAGTTGCATCAAATAAACCGCCCCCGCGGCCAAAAATCCGAAGAAGACTCCCACTACCACAAAGGCCTGAATGACGGCGTTCGATTCGCGCTGGTCGGATAAAGACAAGGCCGGATAGATGCCTGTCACTTTCAATATGGGGCCGCCAAGCCAGGTGAATGATACCCCGCCGATCAAGCCGCCAATATGTCCCCAATTATCGATGCCGGGCGAGATGCCAATGACCAGGTTTATAAGAGCTACACTGATGATATTACCCAATGCCCGGCGGGCGACACCTTCGAAAACATCCCGGTTTTGATACATAAATACCCCCTGCGCGCCCAGCAACCCGAAGATCGCTGTAGATGAACCTAACGAAGGCGACTCCGTGAACATCATCGAGACCACGTTGCCGCCAAACCCGCTAAGCACGTACAAAGCCAACAATCGCCAATGCCCAAAGTAACGCTCCAAACCTGGCCCAAACAAGTGCAGGGCGTACATATTAAAAGCAATATGGGTGATTGAACCGTGCAAGAGCATGGGCGTGAAAAGCCGCCATAAATCGCCTTGCGCTATCAGCGTGTTCACCTTGATGCCGTAGTAAGCCGGCATATCAAACCCGATCAGGTACTCAGCGCCGACTTGGAGCAGGTACACGAGTACGGTGATTCCTAGCAGGGTGTAGGTCACATAAGGGGGAGTAGCGGGAAGTTTGACCGGAACCTTGCGGGGAGGCACGGAACTCGATGGGGGCGCGCTCCTCTCGAATTCCGGGGGCTGCGGCCGGGGTGGATTTGCAGGGTGTTGGGGGTATGGATTCATAGAGTAACCTTGCGATGCCGCACGCGATGGTGTTCGGCGTGGATGATGGATTCGATGGCATCTACAGCTTTGTCGAGTTGATCGTCGCGATTGAACACTACGTAGTCGAACTCGTCAACTCGTGTAAGTTCTTTGCGGGCTGTGGCAATCCGCAGTTTCAATTCTTCAGGCTTTTCAGTTTTGCGGGTTGTGAGGCGTCTAGACAGTTCGTCTCCGCTCTCGGTTGTCAAAAAGATCAGCAGCGACTCAGGGCAAAGATCGCGAATGGTGGCTGCGCCTTGAACATCGATCCGCATGACCACATCTTTCCCGCTGGCCAGCGCAGCGCGTACTTGTGCTTTTGGAATGCCCTTGAAATCGTTGTAAACGATGGCATATTCCAACAACTCGTCTTGCTCGATCATCTCGGCAAATTCGTCTTTGGAGAAAAAGAAATAATCTGCGCCGTGAACCTCGTTATCGCGAGGGGGGCGCGTGGTTGCCGTGACAACAAAATGGAAGGGGAAGTCGCGCTCTTCCATACGCTGCACGACGCTGTCTTTGCCCACCCCCGATGGCCCGGAAATCACAATGAGCAATGGCTGGGGTTGGAGACAATTAAAGGGTGTTTGTTTTTCTATTATCATGGAAAATACTCCGAACACAGATTATAATAGAGTTTAGAGAAAATTTCGCAATTGAGCAAAAGTCGGCAAACCTCGTGGAGGGCGGAGCGTAGAGCGCGATTTCATAAACTGTCATTCCCCAAAGGGGACGATGTGCGAGGCACGAAGCAATCTAACGCATCACGTTTCACTTGTCATGTTTCACAGCAGAGAATTGGAGATAATTATATGCCATCTTACGAATATAGATGTTTGAATTGTAAAAAACGTTTTGAAATTTTTGTGTCTTACAGCCAATACGGTGAGCTTGAAGCACACTGCCCGCACTGCGATAGCGCCAATATCCAGCGCCAGATTGGGCGTATTCGAATCGCCAAGTCTGAGGATAGACGCATGGATGATTTGGCATCCGATTTTGGCGACCCCGCGGCTTTAGAGGGTCTGGAAGACGATCCCCGCGCCCTGGGACGCATGATGCGCAAGATGAGCACAGAAATGGGCGAGGACATGGGGCCGGAATTCGACGATGTGATTGACCGCCTCGAAAAAGGCCAAAGCCCCGAAGACATCGAAAAAGCCATCCCGGATTTGGGAGGGGACGATGGGGGGATGGGGGGAATGGGTGGGATGGGT
>Ga0233414_10001199_pt1 | contig 10157 bp, 8 predicted proteins | sample Na_anoxic_10_MG_FD_189020 | JGI IMG/M metagenome (GOLD analysis project Ga0233414, IMG submission 189020) | Seawater microbial communities from Saanich Inlet, British Columbia, Canada - Na_anoxic_10_MG | ecosystem: Environmental > Aquatic > Marine > Inlet | place: Canada: British Columbia...
GTGGGCTTTATTGTCGGCCTTGAGCTTCAAGAGGAGCTCGCCTCTCAGGCTCAGCGGAATATTGTGCTTAATAAATTAGAGAAAAAAATTGCAATAATCCGTGGAGATCTGAGACACCTCCCTATGGGTCCAGCATTTGCGCATATAGTTGTGTGTAATCCCCCATATAGACGACAAAAAAGCGGCCGAATTAACCCTGATTTCAGCAAGGCTATTGCCAGACATGAGCTATCAACTAAGGTAGATGATATTTTGGCTGCAGGTAAGGCGCTTCTCAAACCAGGGGGCAGATTGGCCCTGATTTATCCAGCAAATAGATTGGCGGAAATTTTTGCAAAAATGAGAATCCAGGATATAGAGCCTAAAAGGCTTCAAATCGTCTTTCCGAACTCATACTCTCATGCCAAGCTTGCAATGATTGAAGGAAGATTTCGTGGAAAATCTGGTCTAAAGATCCTTCCCCCACTATTTGGGCAGGGGCAGTTTTCAATAGTGTAGGTTGTCCGTTGGTATCCGTTCACAGTTGTCCGTTCACCCCCGCCTGCCGTCCGGCGGGCAAGGCTCACCGACAAACCAATAGTGGCAATAGACTTTTTACATAGATATACTCATAAAGAGGGCAAACAATGGCTTGCTTTGGAGATATACGTGCGGACAACGGTGAACCGTGAACCTTTATAAACGTTATTTGTTGTCTGTGGCACAATAGAAATAATATTTTTTGTTCATTACCTTCCTTTCTTATGGTATACCTACTCGAAAGCGTATCTTTTTTATAGCCTTTCTTTGAAGCTTACTATTAAGTCTTTCTTTTATGCCTTCGGTCTTGAACTCTAACTCCTGCAGCCATATGCTATCAGTAACCATGACCAGTAATATCCCTTTCTTAATCGAAAAGGGTCTCGCATGTTCCGCAACTTTTTTACCAACCACACCATCCCAGAGTTTCCAGATCCTCATATCATCAAAATTTATAGGCAGAGCAGATGTTGCAAAAATAGTATCGATTACCACTTTTATAGGGGTACACCCTGTTGGGTTGCCATGGTCTGATAAACGCTGCACAAAATTATTATTTTTTTTCCCCCGCAATACATTGCGAGGCCCTCTCTTTAAAGAGGTGGCCGATTTTTTTTTCTCCATATGCGTCTCCTTGAGATATTCATGACAAATATCATTGATTTTTTTCCTTGACGCAACTCTTTTTTTCTATTATCATTCTTGCATAATCTATATAAGAGGTGACAAATCATGCCTTGGGACTGGGACAAGCTACAAAAGCAAAAGACGGGCCGAGGAGGTAATCCTCCCCAAATGGATGATATCCTTAATAAATTTAAGGGATTTAAGGGTAAATTTCCTGGGGTCTGGCTTATAATTGGAGCAATAATCATCATAATTATCTTATCCTCATCCTTTTATACCATTGGTGTCAATGAGGTGGGCGTAATACAGAGGTTTGGTAAATATATTAGAACAACATCTCCGGGACTACATTTCAAACTCCCGCGGGGAATAGAAAAACTAACAAAGGTTAAGGTACGGCTTGTCTATAAAGAAGAATTCGGGCTGAGGACCGTACGGGCCGGTGTCAGAACTGAGTATGCCAGGTCGAGCACCTATCTCAATGAGGCCCTCATGCTTACCGGTGATCTCAATGTAGCCGTGGTTCCCTGGATAGTGCAATACAGGATCAAGGATCCCTATAAATATCTCTTCAAGGTCAGGAATGTGAAGACTACCTTGAGGGATTTAACTGAGTCCACCATGAGAATGGTAGTGGGAGATAGAAGCATTAATGAGGTTATCAGCAAGAGGCAGGAAATTGCTGACCAGGCTAAAGTGCTTTTACAAAAGGAATTAGATGGAGCAGAGACCGGTATAAATGTAGTCACTATTGAGATGAAAAAGACAAATGTCCCTGAGCCAGTCCAGCCATCCTTTAATGAGGTGAATCAGGCAACTCAAGAAAGGGAGAGGATGGTGTATCAGGCCAGGGAGGAATATAATAAGGCCATTCCAGCAGCCAAAGGAAATGCTGAAAAGACTATCAAAGCTGCTGAAGGGTATGCCCTTGACAGGATCAACAGGGCCAAAGGTGATGCAGCCAGGTTTCTCTCTCTGTATGCCGAGTATTCAAAGGCAAAGGATGTAACCCGAAGACGTATATATCTTGAGACCTTGAAGGATCTTTTTCCAAAACTGGGAAGCAAGTACATCATTGATGCAGACCAAAAAAATGTCCTCCCTTTACTCAATTTAGGGATGGCGAAGGGGGCTGAGAAATGAAATTAAAAGGATTAATCTATGCCTTGATCATTATTATCATCTTTTTTCTCTTGGGGGCATTCTATGTTGTGGATGAAACTGAGCAGGTAGTTGTTACCCGGTTTGGCGAGGCTATCGGGAAACCAACAATAACTCCTGGCTTGTACTTTAAGCTTCCTATTATTGATACTACAAACTATTTTCCAAAAAACCTCCTTGAATGGGATGGGGATCCCGGGCAGATCCCAACCCTGGATAAGACCTTTATATGGGTAGACACCTTTGCAAGGTGGAAGATCGTTGATCCCCTCAAATTTTTTGAGACAGTCAACAATGTGGTCGCTGGTCTTGGCAGGCTTGATGACATTATAGATCCTGCAGTAAGGAACTTTATTACCTCTTATCCATTGATTGAAACCGTGAGGATGACCAACAGAGAACTGGATATCCGTGAGGCGGGAGTGGATGAGGTAAAGGAACTAAGCCCTCTTGGTGAGGTCAAAACAGGAAGGGCTGAAATTACCAAGGGAATTATGGAGCAGGCACAGCCAAAGCTGGCCAAATTCGGTATAAAACTGGTAGATGTCAAGATAAAGAGATTAAATTATGTAGAAGAGGTGCAAAGATCGGTTTATGGCAGGATGATTGCCGAGAGAAAGCAGATAGCAGAGAAGTTTCGGTCAGAAGGCAAAGGAGAGGCCAGGAAGATAGAAGGTGACAAAGAAAAGGAGATGAAAAGGATAACATCCGGGGCATATAGAACGGCCCAGGAGATAAAGGGTAAGGCAGATGCCGAGTCAACAAAAATTTATGCCCAGGCCTATGGACGAGATCCTGATTTCTATTCCTTTACTAATACACTCGATATCTACAAAGAGACCATGGATAAAGACAGCACTCTTATCCTTTCAACTGACTCAGAATTTTTTAAGTATTTGAAAGGTTACATGGGAGAGAGATAAGTTTGGGGCTTCGCCCCAGTATTGGAGTGATGGAGTGATGGGTTTATGTGAACGACATAAACAGAACGCCACTAAAAGGCTTATGATTTTCCGCCTTAGGCAGATAGAATTTCCGAAAGTTTAATTAGGGCTTAAAATGGTAAGGACAGAGATATCGCTTTTTTTAAAAAATGTTCCGGGGGAATTAGGAAAACTTACTACAACCTTGTTTCAAGCCGGAATTAATATAGATGCGCTAACCATTCAGGATGCATCTCAATATGTACAGGAACTTTTCAGGGGCAGAGGAAAATCCCTTAAAAGGATTGCCTCTGCTGCCAGCTATGGATCAATGAAAAAAGACTCAGCAGAGTTTGCTCTTATCAGGCTCCTGGTGGATCAGACCGATAGGGCAGTTGATCTCTTAGCAAAGGGGGATTACATCTTTGATGTGATGCCGGTTATTGCCCTCGCTATTGATAATAAACCCGGCACCCTTGCCAAAATGGCAGAAAAATTTGGCAAAGAAGGAATAAACATCAATTATATTTATGGCTCTGCCATCCAGGGTGAACAAAAATCCCTCTTTATCTTCTCCCCTGCGGATATTGAAGAGGCTGCCAGGTTATTTCCTGACTCGTAGAAGGAAATTGGGTTCATTGGGTTTGTTGTGTTTGTTGTGTTAAATCCCTCAATTTCTAAAGTATCAATTCCAGATAATCCTATCCATAATTTTAGCTCACTTTAGGCACTTTAGTTCACCCTGGCCCAGACCTGGTTTGTAGGCGTAATAGGCTGATCCAGGTACTTGGCGCCTTATAGGTTTGGCAGGCTTATCTGAGCATGTCGCACCCCTGGCCCAGACCTGGCATGCAATGCTTAGGCTGTATTGCCAGGTCTTATAAATAATATAGAAATTGCAATATTTGCCAAGGAAGTCGCGCCAGGGCGGGCAGGGCGGGCTTTAGGCATTTTTAACTTTTTCATTAATCCGTAAATCAACTATCACCAATTGAATGGACTCTGTTCCCTGCCATGTATTAATCTCCACATGAAAGAGGATATCCACTAATTTCCCCTCCAGAGGATGTAACGCAGCCTTACCAAATGCAATGCAGTCAAAACTGATTCCCTTTTCTTTTATTGTGAGTTTCAAATGATCATTCCCTACCACTGTGGAAAAGGCAACCTTTACAGGACCGGCCCAGAATATAGGTTGGGGATTCTTGTGACCAAATGGTAACAACATCTCAATATCTTGTAATAGCTGCAGGCTGATAGATTCCAGTCCTAATTTGGTATCGACCTCTATTTTCGGAGTCATGTCCTTTGTATCTAATTTTTTGCTGGCCAGCTCCTCGAACTTATCGCAAAACTCTTCAAAATTTTTCGCTTCAAGGGTAATCCCTGCTGCATATTCATGGCCACCAAATTGCGTTAACAGATCACTAAGACCAGAGAGGGCTTTATAGAGATCAAATCCATCTATGCTTCTACCTGATCCTTTCAGAACATCTCCTTCAGTATTAAGTATCAAAGTTGGGCGATAGTATTCATCGACAATCTTTGAAGCCACAATACCTATCACTCCCCTGTGCCACTGTGAGTCAGATAGGACTATTGTTCGACGTCTCTCTATGTTGTCAATCTTATCGATCCTTTCCCTACACTCTGAAACAATTCCATTTTGTATTTTCTGCCTCTTAGTGTTAAGGGAGTCCATCTGAGTGGCAATTGAAAATGCTTCCGCCTCATCATCTGTAGTAAGGAGGTGAACCGCTCTTGTTGCTGGTCCTAATCGCCCCATGGCATTAAGTCTCGGGGCTAATTTAAAGGCTATGTCATGAGTAGTTATTGCTTGATTGTTCTTTATACCTGACACCCTTAATAAGGCATTGATTCCGGGTTTCCAGGTTTTTGTCAACACAGTAAGGCCGCTTTTTACAAGAATCCTATTTTCCTCTATTAAAGGAACTATGTCAGCAATTGTGCCAATGGCAACAAGGCCAAGGTAAGTCCTTAAATCAGGCTCGCTTGTGCCTTGAAAGAAACCTGTATCCCGCAAATTTGATCTTATGGCTATAGCTAAATAGAAGGCCAACCCGACTCCGGCAAGCTCTTTAAAGGGAAAAAAGGAATCAGGCCTCAAAGGATTAATGGTGGGGCAGAGTGGTTTAAAACCTGAAGGAAGTTGATGGTGGTCTGTTACAATGACATCCATCCCAAGTTTGTGAGCCAGGGTAATCTCTGAAAAAGAATTGATACCGCAATCAACAGTAATAATGAGATTCGTACCATCTTCTGCTATCTCTCTCACCGCCTTTTCATTAAGGCTATAGCCCTCTTCAAGTCTGTGTGGAATATAAAAGGAAATCGGTATTTTTAATCTAAAGAAAAAATCATACAGAAGAGATGTAGCAGTTATTCCATCTGCATCGTAGTCACCATAAATTATTATCTTTTTTTTCTTTACAATAAAATTTTGTATCAGCTCAACTGCCCTGTCCATATCCTTGAGAAGGAATGGATCATGCAAGGCACCAAGCTTTGGAAAAAGAAAGGATTTAGCTGAATCCGTTGATGTTATATTTCTATGTATCAGGAGGGAGGCAAGTAGTTCTGATATCCCTAACTTTTTTGCCAGCCATGATCCAGAGGAGAGATCATCCTTTATCTGCCAGATCTTATCTCTGGTATTATTTAACACCTGCTATTGCCTGCGCCACATTATAACAACAACCGCCCATCTTCTCAAAGGCATTGAGAATATCACTAAAAATCATACCCCTATCTATCTCACATACTCCATCGAATAATCGATCATGGTGGCTCAATCTCATTTCCTCGGTCATCTGGTTAATGCTTTCTACCAATTTAACTGCCTCTGGCATTATCTGCTTATTTCCCTCTTTAATTCCTTCAAAAACAAGGGCGAGAAATTTCCTGGCCTCCGAAGATATTTTCTCATAATCTTGAATTGCCTGTTCCGAGAAATAGAGCTTGTCTTCAATCATTCGCTCAAGTGTCTCGGCAATGTCTTCTATTTCGTCACCAATCCTCTCAATATTATTGGTCATCCTCATCAAGGTGGTTATTTCTCTGGATTCCTCAATAATGATATTCTGTTGCATAACCTTGACAAGAAAATCTGTGATTTCTTTTTGAAGATTATCCAGCACATCTTCCCGATCCTTCCATTTAGCCAATTTCTTTGAATTTCTTATCTTTAACGCGCGAGTTACCTCATCAAACATGGTCTGAGCCTCATCTGCCATCCTGATTATCTCCTGCTTTGTCTGCACCAATGCCACTTCAGGAGAATCAAGGTACCGCCTATCCAGATATTTGATATGATAGATCTCATCGAGGCCTTCCTCTTTTCCGCGAGGGGTTAGCCAGATAGCCACTTTAACCAGATAAGGAAGAATGAAGAGGAAGAGAATGGCATTTATTACATTAAAAAGGGTGTGGGCATTGGCAATATGCCTGGAAATAAATGGTTTTTCTCCCCCAACAATTAGACCAGGATTTCCGACACCAAAAATGTTTGTAGTCACATACATAACCGCATTTACAAAATATGGAAAAATACAAATTATAAATATAACACCAAAAACATTAAATAGGGTATGGGCCATAGCTGTCTGCCGGGCATTGATATTGGAGCCTATGCCTGCCAGTTGTGCGGTTATAGTGGTACCAATATTTTCACCTAAAATCATAGCCACACTTCCCTCAAAGCTAAGTAATCCCTGACTGGCCAGCGCCATGGTTATACCAACGGTGGCGCTCGAACTCTGGACAGCCATTGTAAGGCCAGCACCAGCAAGGACGCAGAGAAGTATCTCATTAAGGTTTTGGGCCTGGAATTTTGTTAAAAAGGCAATAAATGCAGGTTCACCTCGAAGGGGAGAAAGGCCGGCTTTCATGGTAGCCAATCCAAAAAAAAGTATCCCAAATCCCAGTAAGACCTCTCCAGACTGTTGCCATTTTTTTGATGCAAAAAAGAATCGTAACAATACTCCTGCAGCAATAGCTGGCAGGGCGTAGTTACTTATATTAAATGCTATCAACTGGGCAGTGACGGTAGTGCCGATATTTGCCCCCAAAACAACTCCAATCGCCTGAGTGAGAGTCAGGAGACCAGCATCAACAAAACCAACCAGCATTACAGTAGTAGCGCTTGAACTTTGAATTATGCTGGTGATTACTACCCCGGTGACGCATGCTATTACCCTATTTGAGGATACAGCACTTAAAACAGCACGTAATTTCTTGCCCGCGACCTTCTTGAGCCCATCGGACATAATCCTCATGCCAAATATAAACAGGCCAAGGCCCCCTAAGGTCTGAAATATTACAGCCTGCATAAAAACCTAATTGTTTTGTATTTTAAGGATAATTTTGTATAGATGATATAGGGAGATCGAAGATTTAGGCTAATCAACATAACTATTTAATATTATTGAGTATATTGTTTATCATTGACTGCTTTTGTCGGTTGTTATAGCACATGACAATAAATCGTCAAGGTTTAATATTCGTTTTTCAAAAGGTGTTATGAAAATGTTATCCAATAGTGATATTTCGTTGTTTTGGTCCAATGGCTCTTATGAACGGGAAGTATGAGGAGGGACGCTGGTTCCAAAACGATTCCCGAGTCAAGAAATCGATTCAATATGTTTCAATACAAGATATTTCTATTCGCTTGATGCGATTTAATGAAATTTGATAGTATGCCATTAGGCTTTCTCATTATGAGGAGCAATTGCAGGTTAATGATATCTTTCAATATTAATCGATAAATCGTTTTAGAACCAACCAACGTTAAGTTTGGATCTCCTGCATTAATCAAAACTTCAAACCTCATATTTTTACAATCCGATAACCGAACCTGAAAAGGTACTCTGTTTAATCCCTTGCATATCAGGAATTTTTTCTTTAGTAATTTGTTAGTAAAATTTCACTGCCTTTGTTATACTATGTATGTTTTCCTTCAAGAAAGATAGAACCATATTATGAATGCAGTGCAGAAAGATAAAGTCCCATCTGTTGATCAATGCTACACATTGTTAAAAAAATATCATGTGCCTGCTCATATTATCCAACATAGTGAAATGGTTTATAAAATTGCAGTTTTCTTAGCCGATAAACTCAATAAGCATGGGGAGCACCTTATCATTCCAGAGATTGAAGCAGCAGCGCTCCTGCATGATATAACAAAGATGGAGGGTATAGAAACACATCAAGATCATGCCAAAACTGGTAAAGAACTTCTTTATAAACTTGGCTGTAAGAGGATTGGCAAAATTGTCGCTGAGCATATTACATTGCAAGAAAGTCGAAACATTCGGTCATTATCCGAAGAGGAGCTTATTAATTATTCAGATAAGAGGGTGATGCATACCAAAGTTGTAACACTGGCAGAGAGATTTTCTGATTTAAGGAAACGCTATGGTTTTAAAAATTTGGATAAGAAAATGGTTGATCGAATACTTACACTTAAATCTAAAACATATGAACTCGAGGATAAAATATTTTCCAAATTGAATTTCACTCCAGACGAGCTTTTGCCCCAACTTAATGCTTTTTTGCAACGTTAGGCAATAACTTATACGACTTTTATTATATCGATCCTTGTGCTTTCAATAGGTTACGTTAGAGAGGGTTGTATTGAACCTTGATGTGGATTTAGATCTGCCCAAAGAGAAGTGGAAAGATTATGCCAATTGTATAGAGGGAATTATTACCGACACGCGAACGAAATGATCTCAATGAGCAATAGATTGGAAACTACTTGCGATTCGATGTATGAATTATAGATGTTGAATCTCATGTTATTCTAACTGTTGAGAAAAGTGAAGGGAAAGTTGACCTAAGAAACATTGACATAATGACAGGTAAAATTGTTGCAAATCCAGTAAATAAATTCTATAAGGTTAAAGTAGGTATCTCGGTTTTTTTACTATACTCAAGAATGATAATAAATAACCATTCAATACCAGTCAACAAAAGTAGAGCTAATATAGATTCTGCTTTTTTATTATCAACGTTCAGCTTGCTCCCAAACTTCTTTAATCCAAACCTTATGGGTCAGAATTTTTTCTATAATTAATTGCAATCTATCTTTTTTTCATATCAACCTGATAAAAGGAGAAACCCATGGATGATAATATAGACAATGAAATGGAAGACCTCGAAGAACAAATCGCTGATAACATGGAATATAATCTTGAGGAGGAAGATCTCCCACGCCATAAAGCATTCCTTGATTTCAGCGCCAAAAGAAAAACCCTGATGCTCGGGGGAATCGGTGTTCTCCTTTTGATTGTCCTCATCGTTATTTTCTTCGGAGGTGGCGATACGCTTTCCAAAAAGGATCTCACATCCTTCAAAGCAAGACTTGCCCAGCTTGAAGACAGACTCACACGCTTCGAAGGGGTGGAAATTAGAGTAGCCTCTCTTGAAAAGAAGGAAAAAGAGCTGAAGGAATCTATGGAAGAGGCAGATAGATCTAAAAAGCTTTTAACACAACAATATAATAAACTGACCCAAAGACTTGAAAAGTTCCAAAAAGGAAAACCCCCAGTTCCTGAAAAGACCAAAAGCCCAATAGCTATCCAAAGAGAACCACTTTCTTTAAGTAAAAAACGCTTTCACGAGGTCCGTTCTGGAGACACTCTCTACCGGATTGCCAATAAATATGGCATCTCAGTAAAGGAGCTATGTCGTCTCAATAATATAGGCCAAAACAAGATTATACAACCAGGCCAGAAACTTGTGGTCTCTTCAGGTAGCTAAAAATGAGCTCTCGAGGTCTCCATGTAAACAAGAAAGCATAAGAGGAGGTGTAGATGATGAGAAAATTTGTGTATGCTTTGCTGGCTGGGTGTATAGTACTCGTTTACGTACTGTCATTCTCTGGGATAACCTCTGCAGCTGAATTCA
>Ga0233414_10001200_pt1 | contig 10157 bp, 8 predicted proteins | sample Na_anoxic_10_MG_FD_189020 | JGI IMG/M metagenome (GOLD analysis project Ga0233414, IMG submission 189020) | Seawater microbial communities from Saanich Inlet, British Columbia, Canada - Na_anoxic_10_MG | ecosystem: Environmental > Aquatic > Marine > Inlet | place: Canada: British Columbia...
ATTGATCCCGGATTTTACCAACGCTGTGCTTCCGCAAAATCGCCTAAAACGGCGCAAAAGGGAATTCTCATCTCAGTGATATTTTGGTTTGTATTTGATTCGCTAACACTAACTTCAGGATTATATGCACGAGTTTTACTACCACAAGGACAAGGGCTATTCGCCTTCCCTACTCTTGGGCAAGCGTTACTTCCACCATTATTCTACGGTTTGTTCATCACCGGATTATTAGCAACAATAATGTCAACAATTGACTCACTCGGATTTATTAGCGCATTCACATTTGGTAGAGATATTATTGGGCGTATTAAAAAAAATGAATTTGATAATTCAACATCTTTAATCCGTTTAGGATTAATTATTATGGCAATTATTGCTATTGTGATGGCCTATTCGTTTCCTTCGGTAGTAAAATTATGGTACATGATTGGCTCAATCTTAGTCCCGGGATTACTAATTCCATTTCTAATAACATTAACTAAATTAAAATTTAGAGATTGGCAGGGACAATTTTTATTGTTAACTCCTGTTATAATTTCAATTTTGTGGTTTATTATGAATAGCACTTTTCAAAATTCCCCGTTAATGATTGAACCATTTTATCCTGGGATTATTTCATCAATAATATTATTTGCTTCGTTCGTATTCATTAACAGGGGAAGAAATGGATAATAATTCAAAATATACCCGATATGTTATTTTAATTAATCGTAAAAAAGATTACACAACTGATGTAATAAATATGCATGTCGGACATTTAAAAAGATTAGATAAAAACGGCCAATTAATATTATGCGGTCCGTTTAAAGATTATGGCGGCGGATTAGTAATAATTAAAGCTGAATCAATTGAAGAAGCTAAAATAATTGCAAAATCCGATCCTTTTATTACCAAAGGATTTAGCGTATATGAATTGCGAACTTTACAATTAGCAGACAAAGAAAATCATTACTTTTTAAATAGTTAAAATCAAATATTTATAGGGAAAAATATGAAAACATTATTACTTGCATTTGGAACAATATTTTTGGCCGAGCTCGGAGATAAAACTCAGTTGGCAATATTAGCTATGAAATCGAAAGGATTGTCGGGTTGGAGTTTATTCGTAGGAGCTATGTTAGCATTTACAATTTTAACTGCAATAGCAATTCTGTTTGGAGGATGGCTGCAGACGAAAGTACCTGCTGATGTTATTCAAAAAATTGCTGCAGGAAGTTTTATGATTATTGGTGTTTTGATGTGGTTTGGTAAACTCTAGAATAAATGGTATACATATAAATAATCCTTGCGAAGGTTTATTACCTTCGCAAGGTTGATATTTTACTAAATCAAATCAGATAAACTTTCACTCAAATCAAACTTATATTTTTTAACATCAATTTTTGGTTCGTGCCACACGCCATAGTTACCTGCCATGATTAATTTCTGAATATATGATTTTACCAGTGCCTCGGTACATTGATTATCATACCAACGAATATCAATCTTTGAGCTTGTTTCACTAATTGCACCAAGTAATGCCGATAAAAAGGTTTGACGATTCTCTGTATCGGTATTTATCTTGCAGAATCCTGCTTCAATTAATCCTTCAATTTGGTCCCAATCGGTTCCGACAAAATCCAACCATTTTTGTTTTGAATTCGTTGGATCTTTCATTTTATCCAATTGCTCAACGGCAAATTCAACAACTTCCGGATAAAGCGTAGATGCACCATGTGCAACAAATGTTATCTCGGGATTAATCCTATCAGCAACAGCGAGCAACTCATGTGCTAATTTAATATTCAATTTAACCTTTGAACCCGGCTTGCCTTTATTGGGCCCGTGCATTGTTCCGATTGTTGGAGCTAACATTAAAACGCCTGTTTGCTGTAAAAATTGATCTAATTCATTAGGATTTGTATATGTCGAGAATTCAGATTTTGTGTCTTCATCCTCTTCGCCCGCCAACACTCCTAATTCACCCTCTACCGAGAGTCCAAGTGGATGTGCCATATCCACAACTTCTCGTGTCAAGTCGGCATTATCTTGTAAAGGCATGGCTTTCTTTGCTACTTTGTCGGTGGAATTATCCGCCATAACACTCGTTAAATGTTGAACAGATGCTTGTACAACTCGTCGTCCTGCATCGGAGATGTAATCTCCGTGATCCAAATGTGTAGCAATTTTTACATTAGATCTTGCCGCTTTTTTAGTGATATACTCGGAAGCAACTTCCAATCCATAAATAGCATCGCCCTCACCAAAATGTTTAAGCGCCGAATTCGAAACAGCCAAAAGTCCCGATGATCCTAATAGCTCAAATGCTTGAAAAGCTGCGTTTATTCCTTGAAAATGTGTTATGTTGAACGCTGGTACAGCATACCGTTTCCCTTTTTGGTTTCCCTTTTTGCCATTCTTCGCTTTTAAGCACAATGCATGTGCTGTAGTCATATTTGATGGGAATCTTCTATCTGTATTTAATTTGGGTGGTAATTTTTTCATTTTCTCTCCTTAATAGATTTAAATTTGTCCAATGGATTTCAATAATGTTTGAAACCATCCTTGTTTAATATCAAATTCTTTGCCACCTTTAATTCTTTTAAAATCAATAAGTTTTAACTCATCATTAGCTTCATAGTCCAATCCTACTACTCCGTTTTCACCAGTAAGGGCGGATTCAGCAGCTAACATTGCTGATCCCTTAATTAATGCTAGATCTCTTGAATTAGGTGCAGCCGATCGTGCAAAATAACCACTTTTTTGCACTAAAGTTTTGTCTGCGTTTAATTCTTTTGCAAACTTCTTTGCAAACCATTTTCCCGGATTAATTAAATCCAATTTGATATGTCCGAAAGCATCTTTTGGCACTTCCTCTCTATTAGATTTTAATTCAGCGACAATTTCTTCTTTGCTGGCCCCTTCACTTAAAAAAATGTTTACACAATCTTTTTCATCCATTAATTTTCTTAATCGGTTCATTTCCGATTTCAAATCTATATGTAATTCGGGTATATAGACTGCATCGATGTCCCACCTATCTTTTGATAGTTGAATTTCAGGCAAAAAGGTTCGTTTAATCAAACGATGTCGATACGCAATCGCTGTTGCAGCCGTAAGCCACCCGCAATGGCGACCCATAACTTCATGAATAATTAATTGACGAGTACTTGTTGTGTTTTCATTAACAATATTTTCAAAGAAGATGGCTCCTTGTTCAGCTGCAGTTAAGGCACCCAAGGTTTGGGTTATCGGTATTACGTCATTATCCACAGTTTTTGGCATGCCAACAACAGCCAAGTTATAATTATTATCTTTTAAATACTTAGCTAATTCGGCTGCCATAGTGTTCGTATCATCACCTCCAATTGTATGTAAAATATCAATTTTGTCCTTTACTAACTGGTTTGCCGCTACTTCCAAAGGATTCTCCCCTTTTTTGACATAGCCATTTTTCACGCAATCTTCAATATTGGTTAATTTAACGCGACTGTTACCAATCGGGCTACCGCCAAATTCATATAATATTTTTGCATTGCTTTTTACCGACTCTGGAATGTCGATACTATTTCCTAATAATAGACCACGGTAACCATTCAGGTAGCCAATCAACTCGGCATTTGGAGCAAGTTTATTATATTCCTCAATCAATGCTCCAATCGAAGCGGATAAGCAAGGCGCAATACCCCCGGCTGTTAAAAATGCTATTTTCATGATTTTCTTATTCTTTTAATAAATAAATTTTGTGTGATTATCATATTTATCACTTGTATTTTTTTATATGGATAATCCTGCAAAAAAGATACTCTGGAAACCAACAAAAAACCAAATCCAAGATTCACAAATGACAAGATTTACAGAATTTGTGAATCATCATCATAGATTATCTATGCAAAATTACGACGAATTACACAATTGGTCTGTAGAAAATATAGCTGATTTTTGGCAAAACTTTTGGTATTTTAGCAAAATAATTCATACTGGCAAAATCGTGTCAGTTGTCGATGATGATTCAAAAATGCCGGGAGCAAAATGGTTTTCTGGTATAAAATTAAATTTTGCCGAAAATCTCTTACGTTGCCGAGATGATAAGATTGCACTAATATTTAAAGGTGAAGGCAGAAAAGTACAATCTCTCACATATAAACAATTATTTAAAAAAGTATCAGTTTTAGCCGATGCTATGAGAAATGCAGGTGTCAAATCTGGGGACAGAATTGCCGGCTTTTTACCTAATATACCGATTGCAGTAATAGCGATGCTTGCAACTGCATCAATCGGTGCAATTTGGAGTTCCTGTTCCCCTGATTTTGGTATAAAAGGTGTTTTAGATAGATTTCAACAGATAAAACCTAAATTATTGTTCACTGTAGATGGATATAATTATAATGGCAAAAAGTTCAATTATCTTGACAAGGTGAAACAAATTGCAGAAAAATTACCCTCATTAAAACATGTCATTGTCAATCCATATATTTCTCATGCAGTTAATGTTGATGATATACCAAGGGGAATCAGCTATCAACATTTTGTAAAAAAGAATAAAGTAATTGACCTGCAATTTGAGCAATTACCCTTTGATCATCCGCTTTATATCATGTATTCATCAGGTACTACCGGAAAGCCCAAGGCTATTGTGCACGGAGCCGGTGGAACATTAATACAACATCTTAAGGAACTGCGTTTACACTCAAATCTAACTCGCGAAGATACAATTTTCTATTTTACAACTTGTGGTTGGATGATGTGGAACTGGCTAGTATCCACGCTTGCGATTGGCGCTACCGTAGTTTTGTATGATGGCTCTCCATTTTATCCGGACGGAAATGCAATGTGGAATTTAGTTGATGAACTTGGGATTAATGTTTTTGGCACCAGTGCAAAATATCTTGCAAGTTGCGATGCGGCAGGAATTCAAGCAATCGCTAATAATAAATTGTCAAAACTTAGAATAATTCTCTCTACCGGTTCTCCACTCATGGATGAAAGTTTTGACTATGTTTATAAAAATGTTAAAAAGGATGTGATACTTTCATCAATTGCCGGAGGAACTGATATTGTTTCCTGCTTTGTTCTTGGAAATCCAAATTTGCCGGTTTATCGTGGAGAGATACAATGCAAAGGATTAGGAATGAATGTTCATGCATTCTCAAAAAATGGAAAATCACTAATTAATAAACAAGGTGAATTAGTTTGCACCAGCCCCTTCCCTTCCATGCCCATCTATTTTTGGGATGATCCAAATGGAGTAAAATATAAAAAAACATATTTTGAAGAATACCCTAGAATTTGGCATCATGGCGATTACATTTCTATTAGTAAGCATGGTGGAATAACAATGCACGGACGAAGCGATGCCACACTAAATCCAGGTGGTGTGCGAATTGGTACATCAGAAATTTATAGAGTAGTGGAAAATATGCCTGAGATTGATGACAGTTTGGTTATCGGTCAGGAATGGCAAGGTGATGAAAGAGTTATCCTTTTTGTTAAATTAAATGATGGGTATAATCTTGACAATGAATTGATAAAAAAAATAAAAATATCTATTAAATCAAATTGTTCACCACGTCATATCCCCGCCAAGATATTAGAAATACCCGATATTCCATATACAATTAATGGTAAAAAAGTGGAAATTGCTGTAAAAAAACTAATCGGTGGAAAAACCGTTGGTAATCGAGATGCTCTTGCCAACCCGGAGAGTTTAGATTATTACAAAGATATTGCTGAATTGTTAGAATAATAATATGGATTCTCGACTAAATTGGGAATGACAAAAAAACCCTCAAGGCTTTAAAGTCCCTGAGGGTTTTATCATTTACGATATTATATCAATCTAAATTTCTAAGTAAATCAATTAAATCAACTACGCGGTTAGAATAACCCCACTCATTATCATACCAATTCAATGTCTTTACGAATCTACCTTCGACAACTCTAGTGAAAGGGGCATCGTAAATTGATGAATGCGGATTGCCAATTATATCACTTGAAACAACCGGCAAAGTGGAATATTCTAAAACATTCTTTAATCTTGTCGATGATGATGCAGCTTTTACTGCACCGTGAATCTGATCTGCAGTAACATCTTGTTTAAGTCTAGCTACTAAATCAACAACTGAACCATCCGGAACCGGTACACGCATTGCAATACCGTCAAGTTTTCCTTTTAATTCAGGTAATACAACTCCAACAGCTCGTGCTGCCCCGGTCGTTGTTGGTATCACATTTTCTGCCGCCGTGCGACCGCGACGCCAATCGCTATGCGGTACATCAGCAAGACGTTGGTCATTTGTGTAAGCATGGATTGTATTAATTACACCATATTCGATACCAAAAGCATCATTCAAAACTTTTGCCATTGGGGCTAAGCAATTAGTTGTACAACTCGCATTTGAAATAATGCGGTGTTCTTTTCTTAATCCGCTGTCATTGACGCCAATAACAACTGTATAATCAATTTCATCTTTTGCAGGTACAGTTAAAATAACACGTTTAGCTCCGGCTTTTAAGTGGGCCGATAAAGTCTCCTTAGTACGAAATATACCAGTAGCCTCAATTACAACATCAATTCCGAGCTCTTTCCAAGGCAAGTCTGCGGGATTTCGTTCTTCCAACATCTTGACTTTATTTTTACTTGTCTCAAGAACATCTCCTTTTAATTCAATCTTCTCAGGGAAACGTCCCATTACTGTATCGTATTTCAACAAATACACTAATGAATCCGACGGCGAAATATCATTAAGCGCTACAATTTCAAAATCATCTCTTGCATTGATAATTCGGAAAACTGTACGACCAATTCTTCCAAAACCATTAATAGCAATTCTCATTATTTCACCTCCAATTTTGAATAAGCCTCTATTAACTCAAGTATCCGCTTTGAAAAACTCCATCCATTATCATACCAACAGAGAGTTTTTAATAGTTTACCTTGCGTTATCATCGTTGCTTGTCCATCAAAAATCATTGTCTCGCTAGTGCCGGAAACATCAGATGAAACAATTGGATCATCGGTGTAACCAACGATTCCTTTCAGCGAACTGTCTGCATAGGATTTAATTGCTGCATTCAACTCTTGAACAGAAGGCATATTTCTGAGTTCGGTAGAAAGATCCACACAAGAACCGTCAGGAACTGGAACATTTAATGCCATTCCATCTAACTTACCTTTGAATTTTGGCATTAATTCACTAACTAGGCGTGGAGATTCATTATCGTTAGGGATTATATTTTCTACAGCCGAACGGCTTCTACGAAGGTCAGATCTTACTGCATCAGCCAGTGGTTGATCAGATGTATAAGCATGAATTGATGTCATCATCGCTCTTTCAACACCATATTTCTCATCCAGCATCTTGACCATTAACGCCAATACTTGAGTGGTTGAAGAAGTAACCGATATCAATTTATCGTGTGCTTCAATTTCATCATCATTTATTCCGGCAATTACAATTCTGTCAACCGCATCTACAGGCGGGATTGCAACAACAACTCGTTTTGCGCCCTCATCAATATGCGCTTGCAAATCAGCTCTATGATGATATTTACCGGTTGCGTCGAGAACAAAATCCACACCATACGCATCCCATGGGATACTTCCCGGTTTTCCGCCTTCCAATAATCTAGTATTTTGATGTCGAACCTTTAAGTAATTACCATCGAGTTTTACATCTTCGGTCATTGTGCCATAAACTGAATCTCTCATCAATAAATAATGCATTGCTTCCGGCTCACCTAAATCACTAATCACTACAAAATCAAACAAAGGATTATCATAACCTAATCGGAATAAATTCCGACCAATTCTGCCAAATCCCATAATTCCAATTCTAATTTTCTTTTTCATATTTGTCTTTACCATTTATACAATAAAATTAAGCTGAAAGTTTACATCTTGTTTATATTAGATAATACGCCAATCTGTATGAATTGAGAACTATTTTAGTTTATTTAACAATTAATGGGAAATCACAAGCATCATAATAATCGCTATCAATTAATCATAATTCAAATTATATTTCTCCAAATATAGTGAGGTAAAAATGAACCCTTGGGACCTTGATGTAAATCTTCGTGATGTAATTCTTGATTTATTATATTTGAGTACATTTTTAATAATTGGAACGTTTTTAAGACGGCATGTTAAATTTTTTCAAAAGTTTTTAATCCCAAATAATTTGATTGCCGGGTTTTTAGCGTTATTAATTGGTTCCCAAGGATTAGGGATAATTGAATTGCCATCCGAGCGATTAGGACTATATGTATATCATTTTCTTGCGCTAACTTTTATTGCCTTAGGCTTAAGACAAGAAAAAACCCATTGGGGGAAAGGTCCGGTCAGTAAAGCATTGGCGTCCTTATCATCTTATTTATTGCAAGGTATAATTGGTTTGATTGTGGCATTTATTCTTCTTTATACTCTAGTTCCTGACCTTTTTCTTGGAATTGGATTACTGCTCCCACTCGGGTTTGGTATGGGGCCCGGTCTAGCTTATGCGATGGGCAATAGCTGGGAACAATGGGGTTTTGAAGGTGGTGGATTGGTAGGTCTTACATTCGCGGCAATTGGGTATCTATATGCATTTTTCGGCGGTATGGCATTAATTCAATGGGGTATTAAAAGAGGCAAAAGCAATTTAATAAAGAACATTGAAGACATCACAAATGATACACGCATCGGGGTATATAAAGAAAATCCATTACCAAACGCGGGAAAATTAACACTCACTACCGAAGCCGTGGAACCCATGGCTTTCCATTTGGCTTTAATCGGGTTTGTATATTTGCTTACCTGGTTTTTTGTAAAAGGTCTAACCGCTTTAATGGCTTCTGCAGGGTTACATGACTTTGTCATGACTATTTGGTCATTCCATTTTGTTTTCGGCTTATTAATATCTATTGCAGTTAGAAAAGTGATGGATAAGATGAAAAGAGGCTACGTAATAGATAGAGGATTAATGAACCGTGGTATGGGTGTTTTTCTTGATTATTTAGTGATGGGCGCAATTGCTGCGATAAGTATACCCGTTATAATTCACTATTGGGAAGCAATATTAATTATGACCGTTTTAACCGGACCAGCGACAGGGTTTATGCTTTATTATATTACTCGACGAGCTTTCGATGAAAATCATTTTGAAAGATTTATTGAATTATTTGGAGAAATGACAGGTACGATTAATTCTGCTTTAGTTCTTTTACGCGTGACTGATCCTGAATTCGAGACACCTGTTGCCGAAGATGCTGTCTATGGGGGTGGCATAGCATTATTTCTAGGGATACCGTTGTTAATCACGTTAAATGTTCCTTTTGCTTTTTATAAAAATGCAATAGAAGGATATTGGGTTACCTTGGGAATATTAATTGGATATTGGTTACTACTCGTAATCCTTTGGCGTTTGATCGGCTATATCCATTTTGGTAAACCGAAACCAAATGTGAAATAAGAATATTTTATTTTTCATATTGTAAGTTAAACTCGGTTTATATTATTACATTAAAAAACACAAAACCCCGTTGTGAAACGGGGTTTATAGAGGGTGGGCGTTGAGAGATTCGAACTCCCCACATATGCCTTTTAAGGGCAGCGTTTATTTCGGTATTATCGAGGGTAAATGTGGTTATTTCGTTAGGCGTGCCCACAATATACGTTATACTATATTAATCCAATTTAAACTCTTTTAACCAGTCGGAATCATCTTTAATAATTTCTTGCTGACTTTTATCAAATAAATAATTTCCAATTACAAGGTAATCCATTTCAGTACGCATAAAACATCTGAATCCATCATCAGGAGTGCAAACTATTGGTTCTCCGCGAACATTAAAACTTGTATTTACAATTACTCCACAACCAGTTTGATTTTTAAATTCATTGATTAAACTCCAATATTTGGGATTTGTATGTTTGTTCACACTTTGTATTCTTGCGGAAAAATCAATATGGGTAATTGCCGGCACATCTGATCGAAGAAAATATAATCTTTTATAGAGAGTCATCTCATTATAACCTTTCGGTAAAAGGCTAAGTCGCTCTTCTTTTAGAGGAATCACGTACAACATATAAGGCGATGGACGATCCAGAATAAAGTACTCTTGAATATCTTCTTCTAATACTGATGGTGCAAATGGTCTGAAACCTTCACGGTATTTAATTTTAAGATTCATTTTCT
>Ga0233414_10001202_pt1 | contig 10155 bp, 8 predicted proteins | sample Na_anoxic_10_MG_FD_189020 | JGI IMG/M metagenome (GOLD analysis project Ga0233414, IMG submission 189020) | Seawater microbial communities from Saanich Inlet, British Columbia, Canada - Na_anoxic_10_MG | ecosystem: Environmental > Aquatic > Marine > Inlet | place: Canada: British Columbia...
TTTCCGCCCTCGACGTACTTCAAGTACGCCTCGGGCGAAAACCCTTGTGCGGCCTTGCTCATCGAAAAAATCCCTCATTTATAAATTGGAAACTACTTAGTGCTCAAATGTATTTATGGATGGGCACCAGCTATGAAATCGCCAAACACTGAACACCGAATACAAACCACTCTCATTTATAAGGTGTGCATGAAATTTGTCAGGAAAACACTTTTACTCTGTTCGGCTTTGATTATTGTTGTCGGCATTTTTGCTCCTAAAGGGGCTTTGAGTATTACCATACAACAGGAGGAAGAACTTTCACGTGAATTCATGAAGGTCGTTTTAAAACATTATGAGTTTATAAAAGATCCTCTTATTGTTAACTATATTAATGAAATAGGTCAAAAAGCCGTCTCCGCTCTTCCACCCCAGCCTTTTATTTATCACTTTTATGTAATAAAAGAAGATTCTTATAATGCTTTTGCGAGCCCGGCGGGCCATATTTTTATTAACAGCGGTTTGTTGGAAGCTATGGAGAATGAAGAAGAGCTGGCCGGGATACTTTCACATGAAATAGCGCATGTTGTATGCCGTCATATTTCCCAGAAAATAGAAAGAGCAGAAAAGATAGGAATCGCAACGCTTGCCGGAATTGCTGCCGGTATATTACTCGGGGTCGGAGGATCAGTGGCGGCAGCCAATGCGGTAACCGTCGGGTCTGTGGCTGCCGGTCAATCTGTAGCGCTTGCCTACAGCCGTGATGATGAGTTCCAGGCGGACCAGATTGGGCTCATATGTCTGACCAAAGCAGGATATAATGGAGAAGGATTGCTTTCAATGCTGCAAAAACTTAGGAGCAAGCGATGGTTCGGTCCGGATCAGATCCCCACTTATCTTAGCACACATCCTGGCACAGAGGAACGAATGGTCAATATTGATACCTGGCTTGAACAAAACAAAAAGACAAAAGCAAACATTGCCACTTATAATTTTGCAAGGGTTCATACCAGGCTTGTTGCTGTTTACGGGGACAAGAGTGTTGCATTAAGAAAGTTTAAGGCAGAGGTTAAAAACCACCCTGAAGATCCTTTGGCACAATACGGATACGGGCTGATTCTGGCGAGGACAGGCCATCGGAAAGATGCCATGGGTCACCTTAAAATAGCACTGGAGAAAAATGCTTTCGATCCATATATGTTGAAAGATCTCGGCCGGGTTTATTTTCTCGACGGTCGGTATCAGGAAGCATTAAACATGCTGGAAAGCGCCGCAAACGTTTCCTCTAACGATCCTGAAGTATTTTTTTATCTTGGGCGTACACAGATGGAGCTTGGACGTTTACACGATGCGGCAATTACATTTGAAGAACTCATCGCAAAAAAATATGATTATCCCCTGGCGTTTTATTCCCTTGGTGAAACCTATGGCAAGCTGGGCAGGCTGGATGAGGCTCATTATTGCCTGGGCATTTATTACAAGAAAAAAAATGATCTTAAAAATGCGTTGTTCCACTTGAAAAGGGCTCTGGAGAATGTGAGTGATCCGGACAAAAGGGAAAAAATCGAGAAGATGCTAAAAGAGATCCACGGAGAAAAGAGATCATCATAGAGGACTTTCGCATCTGTTACGGTGTTTTCAGCTACGATCAAAATGGGAAAATTGCATGGTAAAAGTCCCTCGGCCCTGGGTAGCTGATCGTAATGACGTTGAGTAACCGAACATACGTGACAGAGGAACAATCGCCTTTATAACTCCTGCTTCCATTTTGTGCTCTATGGATTCAATTTTCCCGTTGCGGGAATTAAGATCTCCGATAACGTCTCCCATGCAAGCTTCAAGAACAAAAATCTCAACATTCATAATCGGATCTAAAAGAAACGGTTCACCGTGGGCAAGGGCCGTTTTGCATGCCATGGATGCACTGACCGTATAAGCCAATTCCGTGCCCAGGGATTCCTTAAATGCCCCTCCTGTGAGGATCGCTTCAACATCGACCACCGGATAGCCCATTAAGGCCCCGCTTTCCAAAGATTCCATGACACCTTTTTCGATGGCGGGAATAAAAATATCCGGGATTGTTTCCTCGCCAATTTCAGAGCTGAACCTGTTTTGGCTGCCACGTTCCAGAGGTATCAGTTTTAGCGTAACTTTGGCAAAGTGACGCTGTCCTGCAATTTCCTTGTCAAATACGGCCGATCCCTTACCCTCTTTTTCAATGCTTTCCCGGTAAACAACCTGGGGTTTTCCCACATTTACGTTGGTTTTGAATTCACGCTGCATGCGACTGATGATGACTTCAAGGTGAAGCTCACCCATTCCGGACAAAATTGTTTGACCGGTGTCTTCATCCTTTTTAAGTTTCAGAGTCGGGTCTTCAGCCATAAATTTTTCGAAGACCTGATCCAGTTTTTCCTGATCGGCATGTGTTTTAGGCTCTATCGCAATGGAAATGACCGGCTCGTAAAACTCCATTTTTTCCAGTAAAACCGGGTGGTCAATGGAGCATAGTGTTTCGCCGGTAGAGGATTCTTTCAATCCGACAACCCCCACAATACTTCCGGCGCCGGCGGAGTCGATGCGTTCTCTCTTGTTGGCATGCATCCGTAAGATACGGGAAAGTTTTTCATTTGTTTTGCGGGAAGGGTTATAGGTATTTTCTTTGGTATGCATTTTTCCGGTATAGATTCTGACATAGGAAAGCTTTCGCCCGTCTATCATAGCTACTTTAAATATGAGTGCCGCAAGGGGGTCTGTATCTTTGGCTTTGCATTCAATAATTTCATCGGTTTCAGGATGCACCCCTTTAATGGGTGGAATATCGACAGGACTGGGAAGGAAATCCACAATAGCGTTAAGGAGAGGCTGTATACCTTTATTTTTCAGTGCGCTGCCGCATAGCACCGGTACCAGTTTCAGATCTATGGTTGCTCTTCGTACGGCGATAAGCAGGCTTTCCGTTGCGATCGGGGTTTCTGATAAATAATCCTCCATAATATCATCATCAACTTCAGCGATTGTTTCAATAAGTTTGTCACGATATTTTTCAGCGGTTTCAATAAAATCAAGGGGAATTTCTTCGGTTATGTATGTTTCTCCCAGGGCGTCATCTTCCCAGAGAATCTGTTTCATATTGATCAGATCGATTATGCCGGCAAAGTCATCTTCCGATCCCACCGGCAGTTGTAAAATAAGAGGGTTGGCATGCAGTCTGTCTTTCATCATTTCAACGGTTTTTAAAAAACTTGCACCGACTCTGTCCAGTTTATTGATAAAGGCAATCTTTGGAACAAGATATTTGTCTGCCTGTCGCCATACCGTTTCCGACTGGGGTTCCACACCGCCAACCGCACAAAAGACTCCGATAGCGCCGTCAAGCACCCTCAATGAACGTTCCACTTCGATTGTAAAATCGACATGCCCCGGCGTATCTATTATCTGGATGTCATTTCCCTTCCAGTGGCAGGTGGTAACAGCAGAGGTAATTGTAATACCGCGTTCCTGTTCATCAGGCATCCAGTCCATTATCGCTTCACCGTCATGAACCTCACCGATTTTGTGGGAACGGCCCGTATAGTAAAGTATACGCTCAGTTACCGTTGTCTTGCCGGCGTCAATATGGGCTATAATTCCGATATTCCGCATATTTTTGATGTAAGTCTTTTTTTTCATCGTATCAAAAGCATGTTTGCTTTAAAGGGAAAACTAAGATCAATATGACCGGCCAGGGTCATAGATTCGCGTCCACCGATCAATATTTTTACGGCATCGATTTCGGGGATATTCAATATTAATGAATTAACGATTGAGTATATCGTAAAAAGTTCTGATTTTATTCCACCGGGGTGAGAGTTTTTTATTGCATTTGATATATCGACATAAGCTGTTCGGTCCCGGGTAACATAGAGTGCCCTGATAGTTGTACCTGCGGGAATTGTCCTCATAAACCCTTTCATTGGACCGTCTATCAAGGCCTCGATAATAATTTTAGCAAATTCGGCGGGATTGTCAGAATAAACAAGAATCCTTTCTTCTGCCGTCAGAAACGAATTGCTCTTATCAGAAAAATAGAGATGGGCAACCAATTTGTCTGAATATTCTGTGTCCGTTATTTGGACGTTTTGCTTAAATTGATCCTCAGCCGACGCTTTTAAGGTAATATTCAATAGGGCCATGCAGACAGCGCTAAGAGTAATAACAACGAAAACAGCGTATAATACATGGCGTTTTGCAATCATGATTTAATACCTGATTTAAATAATGAGATGATTTTTTAAGCCAATACACTTGCGATGTCAAGAGCAGAAGAGGAGCCGTGATATACAAATAAAAAAAGGCTGGTCCGATAAACCAACCCTTTTTAAAATGTTTGGTGGAGCTGAACGGGATCGAACCGTCGACCTCATGACTGCCAGTCATGCGCTCTCCCAGCTGAGCTACAGCCCCAAATAAAAAAATCTAACAAAAGGCGATATATGTGTCAATAAATATTTTATCGGAATTTGTGACCGGAAGGTGTTGACAAAATTAAAGATAGAAAATATTATCAATTCTTTATAATTTACAACATACTGTATATAAAAGAATATTTGATAAGGCAAGACATGGCTCCAAATAATTTGCCAAGGTTTATTAGACCATCGGTAGCAAATACTGCTAATACCAAACAAGTCGGAATGTATAAAGAATTTGATGCTACAGAGCTCTATTGTCCTAAATGCAAACGTCCGGTTCCGGTTCGAAAGCGACTTCTGCTTGTTCTTCCTGAAGGTGATAAGTATGAATATTTGTGTGAGTTTTGCTTAGAGACTGTGGGGACAAAGATCGATCGACATGTGAAGCCTGTTTCGGTAATAATTTAAATCGCATAGTTGATAAACAATATTGAGAAGTACAAATAGAGAGGCAATATATGCTCAGGTTTATGCGGCAACAAGCGGGTAATTGGTTAATTAAAGTACTGTTAGGTGCTATTGTTATTGTATTTATATTCTGGGGTGTAGGAAGTTTCAGGGCACAAAGAGGCGGAAGGGTTGCGCTTGTCAATGGAGATCAGATCACACTGGATGAATACAGGGAAGTATATAATAATCTTCTTGAACAGCTACGTAAAAGATTCGGAAACAACTTGAATGACGATATGATAAAGATGCTTCAGGTAAAAAAGCAGGCTTTGAATCAACTTATCGACAACAAACTCTTGGTTCAGGAGGCTCAGAGGCTTAAGTTTCGTGTTTCAGACAAGGAGCTTGCCGATGCAATCATGCAATTCGGAGCATTTCAGAGAGCCGGGGTATTTGATAACCGCCTTTATCAAAATGTTCTGGATCGTCTCAGAATGACCCCGGAAGAATTCGAGGTTTCCCAGAGAGATGCGATGCTTATTGAGAGGTTAAAAGTTCTCATTACAAGCGGTGTTAAGGTTGCAAACCAGGAGGTCAAAGAATGGTTTAATTGGACCAATGCATCGGTAAATATCGATTTCGTACTGTTTGCTCCCGATAAATATAAAGATATCAAGCCATCCAGCGAAGCAATAAAAGCATTCTTTGAAAAGCATAAAGAAAATTATAAAACAGATGCTATGGTAAAAGTTCGATACCTGAATTGTGCCCCGGATAGATACCGATCCAAGGTTACAATTTATGATGAAAATGTACGGGATTATTTTGATGAAAACCAGGAAGAGTTTAAAACACCGAAAACTGTTGAAGCCAGGCATATTTTGTTAAGGGTCGATCAGAATGCCAGCCATGAGGATGTTGAAAGGACAAGAAAAAGAGCATTAAATATCCTTAAGATGGCTAGAGAAGGAAAAAAAATCGCTGAACTTGCCGGAAAGTATTCCGAAGGGCCAACCAGAGACAGGGGAGGATACCTTGGCACATTCAAAAAGAAGGCCATGGTCAAACCCTTTGCTGACAAGGCTTTTTCAATGAAAGCAGGGGAAATCAGTGAGCCCGTGCGCACCCGGTTTGGATGGCATATTATCAAGGTTGAAAAGGTAAATGAGGCATCTATAATTTCATTTGATGAAGCCGAAAAGGGAATACGAAAGAAACTGACCCGAGAAAGGGCAAAAAACCTTGCTTACGACGAAGCCGAAGCTGTTTATGATATTTCTTTTACAGGAAATGATTTGTTAAAGGCGGCGGAAGAACGAAACCTGAAAATTTTGACCACAGAATTTTTTACAAAAAAGGGATTGGAAAAAGGTATCAAAGACCGAGCAAAGTTCGCATCGGCCGCCTTTAATCTTGAGGTTATGGAGATCAGCGATATCCAGGAATTTGGAGACGAATATTACATTCTCCAGGTTATTGATAAAATTCCGCCCAAGACACCTGAATTAGATAAGGTTAAGAAAGAGGTCACGGCTGACTTGGTGAAACAAAGACAGGAAGCAAAAGCGCAAAAGGATGCAAATACATATCTGTCTGCTTTAAAAAGCGGCAATTCGATGAGTACGGAAAGCAGACATTTTAATTTAACTCCAACAACTACAGGTTTTTTCAAACGAAATGATTCGATTCCTAAAATTGGGACTGAGCGTGAGATTGCCAATGCTGCCTTTCAACTTACAAATGAAATAAAATTACCGGAAAAAGTCATTAAAGGCATAAAAGGGTATTATGTTATTAAGTTCAGGGATAGAAAAATGCCGGAATTTGAAGGATTTAATAAAGAAAAAGCAGTAATAAGGCAAAGATTGCTCCAGCAAAAGAAAGACAGGACCTTTGATGCGTTGCTGGCGCAAATAAGAAGCAAAAGCGAAATTACCATTAAAGAGGAGTTTTTGGAATAGTCCGAATATCCCCAAAAAATACTGTGGAATAGGCATGACTTAAGCCTTGCGACCGGGATAAACCGGCTTTTTAAGAAATGAGGACTACTCTCCGATTATTTTGACTAAAACTCGTTTACGTCGTCTACCGTCAAACTCTCCGTAGAATATTTGCTCCCAGGTTCCAAAGTCGAATTGGCCTTGTGTAACCGCCACAACCACCTCGCGTCCCATGATCTGTCTTTTCATATGCGCGTCTGCGTTGTCTTCTCCGACGTTGTGTCGGTACTGTGAAACCGGTTCGTGAGGCGCCAGCTTTTCAAGCCATACTTCATAATCATGATGAAGCCCCGATTCATCGTCATTGATAAATACCGACGCTGTGATGTGCATGGCGTTACAGAGTACCAGACCCTCTTTGATTCCGCTTTCTTTAAGGCAGGCTTCAACCTGAGGGGTAATATTAATCAGCGCACGCCGTGTCGGCACTTCGAACCACAATTCTTTTCGATAACTTTTCATTGGACGATCCTCCGCTAATATTACTCGATATCGTATTGAGGATAATATTATATTGTCGGTTTAGTTTCAATGATTATATCCTGTACCAGCATTAAATGGCGGTTGTTTATCAATTGGATATCCCTTGTCCATAGTATGACACTTCTCCGCAAACAATTAACCGCCATCCAAAATGTATAATTAATTTTGAATGAGCCCTTGGATGTACATTTCGGGATAAATCTGTTAATTGACGGTATGACGGTATGCATGAACAAGAAAAAATTGAATTACCCAAAGAAAAAATAAAAATCAGAAATGTTATGAGCAAGAGAAAAAACAACCGGTTCAAGGCGCTTCACAATAAAAAGAATTTTATAACCGCCGTTGTCGCAAATAGTGCCGGAGAGATTTTTGACCTTAACGGATATGCTGCCGTGGGTATGGCCGGTCCTTCCATGGTCCCCCTGACACTCGATGAAACGATCAATATGCCTTTTGGCGGGGAACTTATGTATATGCCGGATAGAAAGCCGATCTTGTACAATATGAAAACCAGCAAACTCGAAATCGTGGGGGAAAATCCATATGAACTTGGCGAAATGATATTCCCGGTTGCCACGTTTAATTCGCCCGGCTATGTTATTTCTTATGTTAGCGCTTATAGGGAAAACAACGGCGCCGGATATCTACCCCTTTTTTCATACGGAGCGGTAGGATGGCACAGGAGGAAGTTCAGATCTGCTGTGATACGGGTGGACAAAGAAAGGCGACAGGATTTGAGACTGATGAAGCCCGAAGATGTCATTGACGGAATACGACGAATGAAAAAGAAGATGCCGGATAACAGGCTAAGGAAGCATCTGGAAAAATGTGCTCTGGAATACGGATGTCCGGCGGCCAAAAATTTCTTTCTCGGAAGATACGAAGCACCGCTGCCCACCTCCGAGATATGTAACGCAAGATGCCTGGGCTGCTTGTCGGTACAGCACAATGGAGAGATTCCACACAGCCAGGACAGAATTTCTTTTAAACCGTCGTCCGAAGAGATCGCAGAAGTGTCTCTTGAACATATAGGGCGGGCAAGAAGAAGCGTTGTCAGTTTTGGACAGGGGTGTGAGGGAGAGCCCTTGCTAGCCGCCGACGTAATTGCACCGGCCATAGAAAAAATACGTTCGGTTTCCGGCCGAGGCACAATCAACATGAATACCAATGGAAGCAGACCCGATATTCTGAAAAAACTCTTTGATGTGGGTCTTGACAGCATCCGTATCAGTATCAACAGTGTCAAAAAAGAATGCTATGATGCATATTTTCAACCCAAAGGTTATGGTTTTTCTGATGTATTAAAAAGTATAGACATTGCAATTGGCCGGGGCAAATTTGTATCTATAAACTATCTCAACTGCCCCGGTTTTACCGACACCCCTGAAGAAGTGCACGCCTTGACCCGATTTTTAAACCAGCATCCCATAAATATGATCCAATGGCGGAACTTAAATTTTGACCCGAAAAGATATTGGAAGGTGATGTCCAATGCAGCACCGCAGGGCAGTCCTATGGGAATGAAAAATATTCTCCAACAAATAAAAGCATCTTTCCCGAATGTAATGTACGGTTATTTCAATCCGCCAAAAGAAAAGTTTACCCCAACCCGGACAAACCGGAACCAAAAATATTTGCCACAAAGGCACTAAGACACAAAGGATATATTAATTATTCTTTCTTCGTGCCTTGGTGCCTTAGTGGCTAAACGTTTACTGCAGATTTTAGATATGAAATGGATACAAGTAAAGGTTATTTTTGATTTTGAAGATAAGCAATTGGCAACAGATCTTATTGCCAATATTTTTTATGAACAGGGAATAACGGGGCTGGTTGTGGAAGCGCCGGATATTGAACATCCGGAAGATTGGGGGAAAGATGCCATAACGGCCGAACATTATGCGGTAATCGGCTATCTGCTCCATGATGAGCAGACTGAAAAACAGCTTGAAATAATTGAAAACAATCTGGCAAGGCTCGCAAATAAAAACGGGATTATATCTAAAATTGTTTATTCTGATGTTAATGAATCAGACTGGGCACATGTATGGAAAGCCCATTTCCGGCCGGAGAAAATAACCGATAATATCGTAGTGAAACCCACATGGGGAAAATATTCCCGGTATCATGATGAAATTATACTTGAGATCGATCCGGGCATGGCATTTGGTACCGGAACCCATCCTACAACCGGCATGTGCATTGAACTGATTGAAAAATATCTGAAAAAGGGTGATTCTTTTCTGGATGTGGGAACCGGTTCAGGCATCCTTATGGTTGCAGCAGCTAAGCTCGGAGCAGGCAAAGTATGGGGCACGGACAATGATGAAGTTGCCGTGGATGTGGCCTGTAAAAATTTGATGCAAAACAGAATCGCAACGGCAACCTTTAATGTCATAACCGGCAACCTTGTGGAAAAGGTCGGGGCACGGTTTGATGTTGTTGCTGCCAATATAACCTCAAAGGGTATTTTATTGCTGCTTGATGATATCAAAAAGGTTCTGGTCAAAAACAGTATATTTATTTGCTCGGGCATTATTGAAGAGGATAAGAATAACGTTATAGAGAAAATGGAAAATTTGGGTTTTGAAGTAATAGATATTCTTACAAAAGAAACCTGGTTTTCCATTGCCTCTATGTTACGTTAAAATATACCGGATAGTGCCCGGTTTCTCTCCAGCAACTTCGGCAAAGCCGATTAAATAAAAAATAGAACGGTTAGGCTATGATAATTCTACTCATTTTGAGGCACTGCCGAAGAATGATGATCGATGATATACCATTCACCATCGCCGTCCTTGCGATAAACAAACGTATAACGAGCGGGTATGCTTATCATTTTCCCA
>Ga0233414_10001203_pt1 | contig 10155 bp, 16 predicted proteins | sample Na_anoxic_10_MG_FD_189020 | JGI IMG/M metagenome (GOLD analysis project Ga0233414, IMG submission 189020) | Seawater microbial communities from Saanich Inlet, British Columbia, Canada - Na_anoxic_10_MG | ecosystem: Environmental > Aquatic > Marine > Inlet | place: Canada: British Columbia...
TTAACCATCACTTGATCGGTTTTGAAGATATGCTTCCTTTAGACGAAACGGCACATTATAAACAATGTAAAATAGCTCACTTCATACATGCTAATTCAGCGCAGGGCTACCATAAGGCTTGGACTACCTATAAAGATCAACAAGTATGACAAATATTGGCATCGTTACAGCTTTTAATAATAAGTTTTATGAAGACTTTAAATATTTTGTGCGATCTTTAAGAAGATACACTAACATGCCTTTATATGCTTATCCTATTGATGAGCCAACCAGCGAGGATGTTCCACACTTAAAAGAAATCATTAAAGACGATTTTAAAAACATTAGTGATAACGCTTACGCTAAAATATCTATACCATCAAAAATGCTTGATGATTTGGTTAAAATTGACAATGAAAGATGGATTCAATGGCATAAAGCAAAGCTGATTAAACATGCAGCAATATCCATAGGGCTTACCAAAGTCTTATGGATAGACTCTGATATAGTTGTATTAAATAATATATGTCCGATCTTCGATTATATTGATGAGAAGTTTTTTGTCACCAAAGATTATTTTGCTCCGATTACATGTAAAAATTCAGATGTTTTATACGATAGGTTTACTAACGCTAAAGTGCTGCCTGAAGAAGAGAATATCGTGCTTAACTCAGGAGTAGTTGGTTTTAATCTACCTAGAGACGAACCCATTCTTGATTCGTGGATTAATAAAACCCATTTGGTCGAACAAGATCCGAGTTTAAAAGACCTGATTGCATTGTATGATCAGGGCACTTTACTATGGACTCTACGAGACATGAAGCAATTAAATCTGATTCGCGATCTGCCAATTTTTAACCATAACGCGAAAAGAAATACATATGAAAGAGACGATAGTACTAAATGGCCTGGAGATGAGTTGGGCGGAAGCACATTTGATCAAATAAAAACAGACAATCCGAACGCAGTGCTGTGTCATTATGCTGGTTTGCCCAAGCTTAGCAATTTGTTGCATTTTAACCACCATACTAGCATTGTTCACAATAGACATAAATATAAAGACCAAAAGTTCACTAGGTTAGTCGGTGTTGGATTAGAAAGAGCGGGAACTCATTCTTTAGCAGCTATGCTGCGTAAAAGCTGCAATCAAAATAACTGGATAAGACATGAATTTTCTAATTTAGGTAAGGCTGCGTGTGATAAAATCACACTGGGCGAGTATAACAAACTTGACCTGCAAAGGGCTGTGCAGAGATTAGATAGGACAGATGTCCAATTTGTAGCAGAGATAAACCATAGGTTCGCTCCTTTTATTACTGATATTTTAAAAATTGCTAAATTTTCACCCAATTACACTTTTGTTTTACAGTTGCGAGATCCGATTGGTTTAATTAGATCAAGAATCAACAACTGCACTGTGTGGGATCAGTCTAGTCATAAATCTTATATATCTAAATTGCCTTACTTTTATCAGTGCGATGTTTTTAAGAGTAAGGGCCATGATCAACTTAGCAACTGTGACAATAATTTACATAGACCGATAAATCCTTGCGAATCAGGTGACATTATTGATATGCACATATGGGAAGTCACTAGCATATTAGATATGATACTCACGCAATTAAAACAGCTACCTCAAGATAAATATGTTATTCTTAATTTATCAAATCGCAGCCAATGGGCTGGCTTACTCGGTCAAATCCTGCCACCGCAATCTATAAACTGGAATAAATTCTCATCCTTGGTTGATATAAAACATGGGGTCAGCCATGGAACCAGCAATAAGACCAAGGCATGGATAGATCAGCTACTTAAGAAACATAAGACTAAAATAACGAATAGCTACAATAACGTGCTGACTAAGCATGGTATCATTGATAACTCAGAGTTTGTGATTTAATACCATTGACCCTTAATAGCTGTGACTACATCATGGCCTGTCAGAGCTAATGCCGATCCACTCCATTCTCCGAACCTGATTGGCTCTTTGATCATCATTTTACAATTGATTAGCTGCCTGCGAATACCTGCTTCTGGTATAGCTACGTTAATTAGCGGTCTGCTCTGATATTCGTGCCATGAATTGTCGGTTCTATAACTGAACATGAAAGGCGGTTTATCTCTTTGATCGATGCATTCTATGGATTTGGGATTTAGCATTAGGGCTGTAAAAAACAAAATGCCCTTAGGTTTCAAAACCCTTGATAGTTCTGCTATATATCTTAATATGCTTTTTACATCAAGGTGATTAAACACAGCTATTGCTACTGAAACATCAAAAGAAGCATCTTTAAAAGGAAACCGTGAGTCGTATGCGGCTACGCTTGCGTCTTTGTTATATTCATCATTCTGAACGTCATAGTGTTCAAAATGGAAATTTTTATTATGATAGTTAGATCGGCAGTACTCTATGTAACTCTTATTAACATCGATCCCGCAATAACTGCCATTTTCTAAATAATCATGCAGACTTTTAGCTAGCCTGCCTGTTCCACAACCAACGTCTAAAACATCTGAATTGGGGTTTAACCTAGCATGTTCGATAAGAAGATTTTTAAAGTGATTGCCTATGACATCAAAGTGATGGCTATGAGGATTTATTCCTCCTAAAGGCTGTTTCTTATCGGGACCAAACGATAAATGGCCTAATGGCTCTTTATTGCGGGGCTCTGGTTGCATTAACTTGTAGGCCGTGCGCTTTGTAGTCTACGTGCTTTGATTTCCGACCATTCGCCATTTGTAAATTGCTTTAGTGAGACGCTGGCTGAATGTACACCACATTCTTGCGAAAATCTTATATTCATGTCTTTGAGATCGCCTTCGATTAGCTTTTTACCAGCCACGAAGACAGCACATTTGTTAGAAAGCTCATGCTCCAAAGCAGGATTTTTGGTGACCATGTGATCATCGTATGTGTCCGCTAGTTTTTTAGCTTGCGACATAAAATTATCTCTTGCTTCTGGAGTATCAAAAGTATATAACACGGAACTCTTTTTACTCATTATCAAATCCTTAAAATGGTGTACAAAATGGCTAAATCACAAAAAATAAGTCGCAGTAAGCCTAAAAATACTACTACTATAATTGATGAAAGATCCCCTCAATTATTAAATACGCAGTACAGCAACCCAGAAATTGCCAACGCCCCAGTAAGAACTATCAACTTTGTAGAAGTGGGCGACATGGAAGGCAAGCAATTACAATTAATATTACAGAGACTCAATGCTACACATGATACTGCGAAGGGTGGTATCCATTATTTTTTACCAGTAAGGAATGGTAAAATAGGATCTGACTTAATTTTTGAAGAGGAATTTCTTAACGTTGTCAACCAAACGTGCGAAGTAGTGGGCGGTGAAATTCAACTTAAGGGCGGCGCTAAAGAAGTACAAATCATTAGGAAGAAAATATGAGCGAAGACTGGGCCAATCGATTCGAGACTAAATTCAACGAATTGCAAAGCGAAACTTGGAAAGAATTGAAAGCCAAGTTAGATTCTTTATTGCTTTCTACCAAATTTCAGCATCAAAATTTAGCTGAATATTGCACTTCTTTAGGTGATTTAAGCCACGAACAAAGAGTGCAATCCATAACTGACAATTGGGGCAGTAATTTTTGCCTAACGAAAGCTATGCCATTATTGCTGCAGCTAAAATATATCGAAGAGAATTAGTACCTATACTTGATTGTGTTTTTAAAAGCCAACTTACTAAATCGTCTTAAATTCTCTTCTCCAACGCCCAGATTAGCAGCCAATCTGTATTCCTTATCTAAAGTTGTATCGCATTGAATTGGGTCGTCCGTGCCTAAAGTAAGTTTGAGGCCACTTTGAATCATCTTGCAAATAGGGTGGTAAGCTGTAACTATACCAGCTACGTAATTGCTAGACAGACCAAGATCATAAGTTATATCATTATTAATAACTCTTTGTAACAAATCTTGGTCATCCATAAGTCTAATGCCATGTGCTATATTTGTAACAGGTAATTTAGTTATGGCATCAAAAGCATTTTTAGCTGGTTGCGACTCTGACACATGCGCTCTAACCATTTTGCCTTTCTCTTTCCATGGCTTCAATAGTGGTTTATAAAACTTAGTGTCGAAGAATGACTCATCACCAACTAAATCAATCCCAAATAACATATCGCATACTTCATCTTCGTGTATTATTTCAGCATATTGGCGTTGGCTTGATTTTAAGCTTTCATATTTAAGAGACAATATTAAGCCCACTTTTTGTGGATAATAACGCTCAAAGCAATCATATACAAATTTAATAAGCTCTTTTTTATGCCATTTAAGGTGATTTAGATATTTGTTTATAGAAAAATCCAGCCATACGAAGTCTAAATTGTCGCTTTCAAAATCTTCACATACTGCTTTTATTGAGCTATCTATTAAAGCTTCTGTCCATTCTATATTATCGAGAATAGTAAACTTGCTTAGAAATCTTTGAAAATCTGGTTCTTCTTCTGATGTGAACGTCATTGCGTCGTTTACTTCATCAAAAGAGTCACCTAGATATCCCCAGCCGTGCTCCTTTATTTGTTGCCATACCCATCTAGGCGGTATACATCCACCTAAATGTCGGTGTGTGTCTATGCGGAATCCTAAATCAACTTTATATTCGTACATTTTACATCGATGTCTAGACGTTTTGGCTTTCTGTATAATTTGTAAACCAATCGGCTATCTTTTTAGACCATTCTTTTAAATCAGCAGCGTTTATCAGATATTCCACAGGTATATTATAGGCTATCAAGCCTGGTTTATTGCTTATAATTAGATCACAACATTCTACCTGCACTGGCCCTGTGGGACCAGAAGCATTCATTTGCTTGCTTTGAATAACTTGAACTTCAATCCAAGGGTCGTTAAATTCTTTATCTAAATATTCTAACAAGATCCAAAAAGGTACAAAATATTGATCTGGTTTAGTAGATGTCATTTACAACTTTGCGTATTAAATGGGGTCAAAATCGTATATCTTAATTATCGATTGGTCTTCCATTGATGTAAGTATGAACTCACAGAATTGATACAATGGGCTATTTTCATCAGGCATTTGACATATTTTTAATACGTTTTCAATGCTTATTTGATCAACTGGCTTTGTAAGTTGATATCCGTGCTCAGATGATACCAATATTCCAGCTTTTTTCATACGTGGGAGTATCTTAGCTAAATAGCTAGTAGATGGGGTAATAGCCCCATTATCGCCAACCAATTGAGCTAAAGTTTTAGAATCGTGCTCGCCAGGATTAGTATGAAACGCCTTAATAACTTCTAAGGCATATTCGAGACCTTTGATTTCTTTTAACATTGTAACCCTCTTCAGCGTGTTTTACTAATAAGCTGCATCACATTATTATGCAGCTTTAAATTTCGTAACTCTCGTCTGTTGAATAAGCCAGCTGCGGAAAACTCAGAGTTAAGCACATACTTATCTTTCTTTGATTCGATTTTACAAGACACAAAAGCTACATGCTTTTTGCTGCCGTAAGAAAACGGTTCGCCTACTGCTTTACATTTTACACCAAGTTCTTCAAAGCATTCTCTCACAGCAGCCTTTTTAGGTGATTCACCAGAATTGATTCCACCACCTGGGAAACACCATTTGCCGCTACGATCATCGTTAGCTGTTGACAGCCCTAAAAGCCAGCTGTCCCGATACTTAACTATAGCGACAGCCGCTTTATATTCTGTCTTATCTTCTGATATCAGCTGTAATTTCATGGTAGCGCCGTTAAATAAATGTAACCAAAGCAGTATGAGGACCAGCATCACTGTAATGGGTACCCATCTAAAGCATTTCATATGCTATCCCCTTTATTTTATATTTTATTAGTATTTATTTTTGAAATTTAGCTGATCAAAAATAAAGTATACGATTCTAAAATAATTAGAATGATCTATTAAGGAATTATAATGGCCAAAAAATCACCAAGTATTACCGACAAAATACAAATAGTGTTAAACGAACATAATCAAGCATCATCAGATGTCGATGCTCTCTTTGATAGAGTTAAAAAACCAGGCAAATACTTCAGCGCAGCTCCAGAGCTAAAACAACATCTCTGTGAAGGTTCTCTGCTGAATATAGGCACCATAGCTTCGGGCGCTTTATCAATACCATGTGGTGAGTATATGGTATGGGTAACTGATGTTGGACATACTATGCTAGTTCCAACCAGCATAGATAGATCTCAAGAAGTATTTGAAGCTGTAGATGAACAATATGAAGTAATGACACCCGATTTGTTAGCAAATTGGAAGCACTTGGGTATTGTCACCGAAGAATCCGACTCTGACTCCGACTCTGACTCCGACTCTGACTCCGACGATACTCCTAGAGGTGAGCAATTCCAATCTAGCGTAAACCCTGCCGACATTGACCGAAAATCCCTTCTAAGAGCAATGGAAGATAGAGGATACACAGTTACATCACTAGCCGCCGCCGCTGGCGTTGACCCGCCAGCCATTTCTAGATTGCTTAGGACACCTAAAAGAACACAAGGTGACCCTAAAGGTCGCAATCCAAGCATGGGGTTAGCTGCCAAAGTCAGCAACTTGTTAAGAGTTGGCCCTACCTCTCTTTTCCCCGACATTTTTGGCATTTCAGGCAAGCAAGATTTAGAAGCAAAAGATGTATCTGGCAATAGTCAAAGCGGCGACACAGCGAGAAATTAGTTATGAAACCCCAACACATAGCCGATTTAATCACAGAAGACCCAGACGTTATGGATACATCTCAAATGGATGCGCCAATGTCTACTTCTGATATAGAAAGGGAAGCTGTAGCTGAAACCGGCGATGACCCAGAGGCAGAAGTCAAGGACGACATTAGAAAACAAGAGGAAGAAGAACGGAAAGAACGTGAAGAACGTCGCCGTGTTTTGCAACCTCAAATAGATCAGATAAATAAATCTATACAAGATTTGGAAACAGGTTTAAAAACTGGCATCCAAGCAACCCAAAGCTTAGGTGACCTGGATTCCAAAATATCTCAAATAGCACAGTCGGTTGGTGGAATAGAAAAACAGATTTACTAATCTGGTAGTTTCCACGTTGGATTTTTATTGGGTCTGGCGAAAACTAGAAACTCTCACAAACCTTTCGTGGCACTCAAAGCACCTTACTTTATCTATCAAAGCTTTATCTTTCGAATAAGAAGGATAATAATCGCTTACTTTTGCTTTACATTCTAAGCATTCTTTTGTGGGCTTTTTAGGTTTAGCAGTCATGAGTATCCCTTTAAATAAATTATTGAATCATATTTGACTAAAAGCCTACAAAGCAAAGAAAGGCTTTTGTCTTTGCGACCTTATAAAAGCATCAAAAATACTTTCGAAGCCCAGGAAAAGCAAAGAAAACCCCCTCTCGGCTAAAGGAACAATGCAACCATGCGTAACATAGTCGTTGGCGATATCCATGGATGCGATGCGCTTTTAAATAAATTATTATTCGACATAATACAAGTACAACCCACAGACAAAATAATAACTCTAGGGGATTATATAGACCGTGGCCCCAATAGCTATGGTGTAGTACAAACTTTGATTGATCTAAAAGAATATTGTGATCTAACTTGTTTAAAGGGTAATCATGAAGACCTACTGCTAAAGAGTAATGATATCGCATATCAACTGATATGGCTACGCAACGGCGCTGTTAAGACAATTGATAGTTATGTGCGATCTCAAGGCTTGCCGTTAGGATCTTTCTCCGACCTGGATATTCATTCTATATTTCAGCTGCTTCCAGAGAGCCATTTAAAATTCTTCAACAGCTGCAAGTTATACCACGAAGATGAAAACAACATCTATGTGCATGCTAATTATAACCCAAAATTATTGATGCAAAGCCAAACTGAAGAAGACATGATATGGAAGCATGTTAAAAATGACAATATGCCAGCACAACACATTAGCGGTAAAAAAGTTTGGTTAGGCCATACACCACAAAAAAGTCACACAATAACAGATCTAGGGCACGTTGCATTAATTGATGTTGGGTCGGCCAAATCTGGTTATATAGCTGCTGTGGATACACTTTCTGGGCATGTGTGGTATGCGTCTTAATGTTACTTACCATTGACCGCTGTCTCATATCTCACTATTTAGAGTATCAAATCTAAAGTAAGGAAATTAAAAAACTAACAGGAGAGGACTTACTTTGAGCAAACGCAGAAAGACCAACTACTCTAATAACCCCCAAGACCATTTCCCTCTTTTCAAATTTAAAACCAAGACTCAAAAGTTCGCTTGGAATTTATTCAACGAAGTAGACGTTTTATTTCTAATTGGGCCAGCCGGAGTCGGCAAAACTTTCTTAGCGATGGCGATGGCCATTCAACAAATAGATAAGCAACTTGCTAACAAAATCTTTCTTACACGCCCAATAATCGAGTCTGAAGAATCACTAGGCTATTTGCCAGGTGATATCAAAGAAAAGACCAACCCTTATATGCTGCCATTATATGATCAGGTCGAATCGCTGAAAAGTGACCAGGCAAAAGATTTTACATCTAAGCATATTAGATTAGCGCCCCTTGCTTATATGAGGGGCCGCACATTTAATCAAGCAGTTTGCATTTTCGACGAAGCTCAAAATGCTACGCAAAAACAGCTCAAATTATTACTGAGCAGACTTGGCAATGATTCCAAAATTATTATAACTGGTGATCCGACGCAGACTGACATCAGGGATTCCGGCTTAATCCAAGTGGTCGACAAGCTGGACGATGTTAGCAGGATTGGTATCGTAGAGTTTGAGACCACTGAGATCGTTAGACACCCAGTGGTAGAACAGATCCTTGATCGCTTAGCGTGATTATAGGGGATTAAAATCGATTCCGTCAACCGGTAAAACCCGTTGTGTGGTGCGTGCTGTTAATAAACTATAATGCCCAAAGTGTGTTTTCAGGTGTGGGGTCGGTTGAATATTATGCTTTTCAATAAATTTGATACAATCATTACGAAGAGAAACAGAAGAGGTTTTGACGTGGCTTTCCACTAAATTCATGAATTCTTCCACCAACTCTGGATAGGCTTTCTCTAAATCCTCATGCGCAAATTCATAGTCTAAAGCATCTTCATCCATAAGCAATGAATTGGGGGCTACTCTTGTTTTAACTAGAGCCCAATTATCAAGACCTAAATAATCGGCCATACCTGAAGTATGCTTCAGCCCATCTTCAAAGAAAACATAAATACCATCGCCAGGATGGCCAAAACGAGGAACGTTCCCAGAACGCAGCCCATTCATTTTAATAAGTGATACTGCTTCAGAAGTTGTTAAATGATAGGCGGTCGTCTCTTCAAATTCTAATAAGATTTTGTGCAATCGCATGATTATCTCTATTATTAGTCAAAGAGGTCGGGGTCTTCGGTGATTATTTTAGCAATTCGCTTTACTGCTTCTTGTGGATTCTTCCACCAATCACCACCCATGCCATATTGGCCCCGATCATCTTCCCCCTGACCATCTTCCCCCTGACCGAACTGATTTTTGAAAGGGTCATGTGTTTGCTCACCAGCTAGAATCTTAACAGCTTGCTCTTGAGGAATTCTAACAAAAGCCGTTGGTCTCGTGATTAGCACCTGATTGGCCATAATACTTTCATCTCGCCATTGTGCTTCACTGCTAACCACAGACCCTATTGTCACTGCGATCGATGACAAAATATGATTCAATTGGTCTGTGTCGTGATTCAATGTAGAGGGTTCTAGCATAAACGCATCAGAATCATATTGTGAGAGTATCTGAATGGCTCTCTCCAAATTCTTAGGATCAAGTTTTTTAGCGTCTTTCAGATCCACATAATTCAGATTCATTTCGAACGGGAGTTCGATTGGAGACCCTGCCTCCGCCATAAAAAGGCCAGCATCACCAGATTCTACTAATTTCTCTAGACTGGTGTATTCGCTAGCGTATCCTCTTAAAGCTTCAACACCAAGCTTGGTATAAGGGAACACAGTAGTTTCAAGGCCACCAGCCGTCGTTGTGATCTCGTCGTCGAGGCTCTTCAAGATTGTTAGATACTTCATGATTATTAGATTCAACGCCCATATTCGCCAGCTAAACCAGGATCGTCCGACAGCATTTCCGAAAACATTTCGGCAATCTCATCTCTAAATGGTTGTATAGCCATTTGAGCTGTTTCAGGGTTTTGTT